>Ga0316192_10000005_pt1 | contig 122810 bp, 101 predicted proteins | sample MerIslwburrow_MG_FD_204931 | JGI IMG/M metagenome (GOLD analysis project Ga0316192, IMG submission 204931) | Coastal sediment microbial communities from Maine, United States - Merrow Island worm burrow | ecosystem: Environmental > Aquatic > Marine > Coastal > Sediment | place: USA: Maine...
TTGGATAGATAATATCCAGCCCATGCACAAGTGTTATGGTGGCAGCCCCTGTCCGTCGAGCTGCAACCCTAGCAGGCAGCGCTGCCACACCACTTCCTGCAACAATTAAATCCGGCCTCCACTGATGAGACAATCTATAGGCCTTAAAACAACAGCGCATAACATATTGCAGTGATGAGTCCGTTGAAATGCCAGTTACTGGCGCATCTTGAACATAATCGCCACACCCTTTAGGGCCAAGCAACATCATCTCATACCGATCAGACAATGCTTCAAAGGCGTGAAAATTCAGTCGTTCCATACCACCAACAAGTGGAGGAAAATTTCGAGTAATAAATAGAATACGCTTTTTCAAAAAAGTGCCTATCGTACCGATTCAAATAAATTCTGGTATTGGCTTACCATGCGAGAAAGCGTAAATTTCTCCTCTACCTGCACGCGATTATATTCTCCCATGCTGCGACAAAGCTGTGGGTCAGCCAGTAGTTTTTTAAATGCATCTGCATACTGATCAATCTGACCAATTTCACATAAAAAGCCGCCATCTTCATCTTTAATCAGTTCAGGAATCGCTGAGCAATTATTGGCAACAACAGGCAGACCACATGCCATGGCTTCTGCAATAGACAATCCAAAACCTTCTCGCACAGAGGGTACAAACAGCGCGTCTACCGAATGGTAAAGTTCATGCATCTTCTTATATGAGATCTTTCCAAGAGAGACTATTTTGCCTGCACCAATATCATTGGTATTTAACTCCCCTCCTCCCACATGATGTATCTCATAATTAGAACCAAGCTCTTTTGCCAAAGGTGCAATCATATCTGCCCCCTTTTTTCTTGTTAGCTTGCCACAGAAAAGAATGCGAAAAGGTTGTTTTTTAGCGGAGGTAGAAAACAGCGGCTGAAAACGTATTTCATCCACACCGTTGTAGATAACCTGAATATCAGTTGAACGTTGCATATGCTGCTGTAATTTATCTGCCAAGTATTGGCTCACAGCGGTAACCCGGTCTGCGGTTGCCAAAGATTTTTCTACAAACCAGCGCAGATCTGTGCGGTAGTGAAGACGTTGCAGAGGTGACGAATAAGGTGCCAAAAAAGCATCCAGAGAATAACCGTGTGCTGTCGCTATCAAAGGTACTCCAGGGCGCTTAAAAAAGCAGGCATAATTTAGTTCAGTGTGAATCAGATCCATCTGCTTACCACGCACAAACCAAGGCAAACTAATAGGCGCTAAAGTCCACCAAGGAGAATAACTGCGCACACGATACCCCGGTAAATACTCCTCCAGCTGTTTATGCATCACATGGGCACCATTGCCACTTGGCATTGGACTTAAAATGTTCAATTCACCCCCTTTATCCCATCAATTCACCTATTTAGGCACTTAGCTTAGTACCTAAATATAGAATATCACCTACGCTTCTCTTATACGTCGACAAAAGAAACATAGAAAACAGCCGCTATTGTCTTTATGCACCCGTTATTTATAGATTGAGTTTAGTTACTTAATACGCTTTCAGGAAAGAACTTAATGAAAAATGCCTTACTCTTTGTTCTATGCATCACACTCTCTGCATGTGGTGCAAATATTAATGTTCACAAACCTATCCCTAACACGATCATCACAGACAGCGAAAAGGGAGGCTATACCAGCATTAATATTAGAGCGGGGGAAACAGCAGCATCAAACAACTTCATCGGCACACTCTCTAAAAATTTGCGACAGTATCTATCGGAACTTTCACTCTATCCTAAAAAAGAGAGTTTATTGGAAATTCAGATTCAAATTACTGATTACAGTATTAAGACAGGGGCTTCTCGCGGAGTCATGGGCACACTAGCTGGTGCAGATGAAGTTAAATCCACAGTGCAGGTTATCAATACAAACACCAATCAGGTTATTGGTGAATCAATTGTTTTCACCAGCAGCTCAATGGCATATGGTCAAAAGGCCATGGCCTGGGTGCATGCTGATGATATTGCTACATTTCTTTCCACACCTAATTAACCCAGAAGCACCTGTACAAAACACCTCTCATCTAAAGAGCAATTCAGTTACCCGCCATAAACAACATCTGGTAGCCAAGTAGCAAGCCCTGGCTGCCAGGCCAGCAAAGCAAGCATAAAAAGTTGAATAACAATAAAGGGAGCAACTCCACGATAGATCTGCCCCGTTGTAACCTCTTTTGGTGCCACACCTCTTAAGTAAAAAAGCGCAAAACCAAAAGGGGGCGTTAGAAATGAAGTCTGAAGATTAATGGCAATCATCACACCCAACCAAACCGGATCCAACCCCATTGCCAACAAAATGGGGCCCACAATAGGCACCACGACAAAGGTAATCTCGATAAAATCGAGGATAAAGCCTAACAGAAACATAATCAGCATGACGATCAGCACAGCACTGAATACGCCGCCCGGCAGATCAGAGAGCAGATCAGTCACCAGCTCATCCCCCTCAAAACCTCGAAAGACCAGAGAGAATACCGCTGCCCCAATAAAGATCAGAAACACCATGCTGGTTACGCGGGTGGTGTTTTGCATCACCTCACGCAGTGTGGAAAGGTTCAGTTGACGCTGAAAAGCTGCCAACAGGATAGCCCCCATAGCACCAACTGATGCCGCCTCTGTTGGCGTAGCCAATCCGCCCAAAATGGAGCCCAACACGGCAACAATCAACAGCAGCGGCGGAAGCAGTACCTTTACCACCCTACCCCATAATCCAGCACTATTTCGCTCGCGTTCCTCTATTGGAATGGCAGGTGCTGCAACTGGATTAAAAAAGGCCACTCCCATTTGATAGAGCATATAGAGCAAAACCAGTAACAACCCTGGAATCACCGCCCCAACAAACAGATCACCCACAGAAACAGTGTTGGGCGAGAATATGCCCATATCCAACTGGGCCTGCTGATAGGCCGATGAGAGCACATCGCCCAACAAGACCAACACAATGGATGGAGGGATAATCTGCCCCAAAGTACCAGAAGCACAGATAGAGCCTGCAGCAAATGCCGGATCATAATTACGGCGCAGCATGGTCGGCAGAGAGAGCAACCCCATAGTGACCACGGTTGCACCCACAATGCCAGTACTTGCAGCCAACAGCATGCCGACCAGTGTTACAGAGATACCCAATCCGCCTCGCAGAGGGCCAAATAAAGAGGCCATGGTATCCAACAGATTCTCTGCCACTCGCGAGCGCTCAAGCATGACACCCATGAAGACAAACAGGGGCACTGCAATCAGCGTCTCATTGGTCATGACACCATAGAGTCGATTGGGCAATGCCTGTAGAAAGACCGAATCAAAATGGCCCGTCATGCCGCCAATCCAGGCAAAAGCGAGCGCTGTTCCGGCCAGAGAAAAGGCCACTGGATAACCCAGCAACAACACCAGACAGACACAGAGAAACATCAACAGCGGCAGGAACTCGGCCATTAGATGCCCTCCTCTGCTGTATCCTCATCATCATAGAGGTGGTCAATGTAACCACCCAGCAGCAGCTTGCAACGCAGCACAATGGCAATACCCTGCAATACCAGAAGCCCTGCCATTACCAGAATCATACTCTTGAGCAGGAAAACCCCATCCAGACCACCCGCTTCACGCGATCCCTCAAACAGTGACCAAGACTGAGCCACATACTCCCAACTGATAGCGAAGATAAACAGGCAAACCGGCATCAATAAAAGCAGACTGCCCAGTAGATCAACCCAAGCCTGGGTTCGTTTGGAAAAGCGGCGATAGAAGATATCCACCCGCACATGCCCCTGGTGGCGTAGCGTATAGGCAGCACCAGTGAGAAACAGCACAGCATGCATGTAGGTAATGGATTCCTGCATGGCGATCCAGCCCAGATCAAAGACGTAACGCAGCACCACAACTGCAAAGGTTACCACCACCATCAACAGAGAAAGCCAGGATGCAGCCCGACCAATCCACTCATTTATGGATTCAATAATCAGGGCACAGCGCAGGAGAAAACCATTAAACGAACGCATGAAAAGAACAGCAGATCAGACCCAGGGCAGTGTATTGTTGTCACTCGATGCAATACGATCACGCAAGACCCGTGCATACTCCTCAGGGTCTTTAATGTGGGTCATCTCACCCGGCCGGGGAAATAATTTATCTTGCAGGCGTGACAGCCAGAAACGGAGCGCTCCCGCACGCAAAATAGCAGGCCAGCTTTTATGCTCCTGATCCGTTAATGGACGCTCAGAATTGTAGGCCTGCAACATGGCAGAGGCTCGTGCTTTATCCAAGGTGCCGTCATCGTTTGAACACCAGTCATTAACGGTGACCGCCAGATCGTAGAGCAGTACATCCATGCAAGCATAATAGTAATCAATCACCCCTGTCAGCTCATCGCCTTGGAACAGTGCATTATCTCGAAACAGATCCGCATGAATGACCCCTCTGGGCAAATCATCTAAGCGGTGACTGGACTGATAAGCCAACTCATCTTGCAACATTTTGGCATCCGCCGCAGGAAGCCTCTCCATAACCTGCTCAGAAGTCACTCGCCACCAGTGGGGGCCTCGGGTATTGGAGCGTTGTCCTTTAAAGGCCTGCCCTTCTCGATTTGAGCGACCCAGCACAGCACCCAAAGCTGCACACTGGGCAACAGAAGGTGCGGGAACCCAAGCACCACTCAGCCGTTCAACCAACGCTGCAGGACGGTCATTTAAGGTACGAAGATAACTACCTGCAGTATCAGCCAAAGGAGAGGCGCTTGGCACATCATGATCAGCCAGAAAGGCCATTAGATCGAGGAAAAACGGTAACTCTTCTGCACTGAGGGATTCAAACAGGGTCAGGACATACCGACCTTTGGTGGTCGTCACAAAGTAGTTAGTGTTCTCAATACCATCGGAGATACCCTGCTGTTCAACCAGCTCTCCCAGGTCATAGTTTGTTAGAAAGGCTTCGAGCTGTTCACGCTCAACTCTGGTGTAGACAGACATTGGGTTTCGCTCGGCTATTTATTAGTGAGACATCTAAAATAGATTGACCAGGGTACCGGGAAATCACTCCCAGCTAAAAATCACCCACTGCTGAACACTTGCACTTCTGGGGTCATCTTCCTGGGTATCCAGCGTTCCATCACCGTCTGAATCGACGAGATAGTATGCCGACCCAGCTGCTGGGGTAATTTTCACCATCACCAGTTTCCCATCAAGACGGTACTCTTCCACCGTTTTTTCTTCTGATTTAATAATGGTAACTTCTGGCTCCAACGCCTCTCCACTCTCAACTTGCGGTGGCAGTTCAGGAGGCTCAGGCGCAACGGCTGGCCCCATAGCATCTTCTTCAGCGGCCAAAGGGGAGACAAGCAAAAATAGCAGCAATCCTAAACTAACTAGTTTTTTCATTTCAATAACCGCCCGCATCGTTGGGGAAGCGATAAGCATCGCAAAATAGTTCCTGGTGCCGAATTTTATTACAGTTTACACAGAATTGCCTGCTCTCTTTCCATATCGAAAAACAAATGTCCTGTTGTATAAAAATTACACCCACACCACTCTTCTGCCCAGCTATAATAAGCATGACTTTATGATGCAACCCAGTACAAACCTACAATCATCCATACTCCCTTATGCATTCATTACCTGATTCAAATCCAGGGCATAGCTATCTGTGTCTAAATTAAATCCTCATCAACAAGAAGCCATGAGCTATATAAGCGGCCCACTGCTGGTACTTGCTGGCGCTGGCAGTGGTAAAACACGGGTAATCACCAACAAGATTGCCTACCTGATAGAAAAGTGCGGCATCTCACCCCGTAATATCACCGCAGTTACTTTTACCAACAAGGCATCACGCGAGATGAAGTCCCGCGTCGACAGCCTGCTGAAAGGGGTCGATACCCGAGGCCTCAGTATCTCAACCTTTCACACGCTTGGGCTAAATATACTGCGCCGTGAGTGCAAGTTGATGGGATACAGGCCAGGATTTTCAATCTACGATGCACAAGATGCTGAGACACTGCTCAAAGAGCTACTGCGCAAGGCGCATGGCGGAGAGGATGACACAGCCCGCAACAGCCTCTGGCAGATATCCAGCTGGAAGAATGATCAACTCTCACCACAGCAAGCCCTCGCTCAAGCGCAAGATGAGGTAGAGACCAAAATCGCTCTGCTCTATGCCGAGTACCAACGTGCCATGCTTGCCTATAACGCCGTCGATTTCGATGACCTTATTCTGTTGCCGGTGCAGCTTCTTCGCCAGCACCCTGAAGCACTGGAGCGCTGGCAACACCGCATCCGCCATATGTTGGTGGATGAATATCAGGACACTAACACCTGCCAATATGAGCTGGTCAGACTACTGGTAGGAAAACTCACCCCCTTTACCGCAGTGGGCGATGATGATCAGTCCATCTACGCCTGGCGTGGTGCACGGCCAGAGAATTTAGGGCGATTGAAAGAGGACTTTCCCCGCCTGAAGGTAGTCAAGCTGGAGCAGAACTATCGCTCATCAGGTCGGATTCTGCGCAGTGCCAACCAACTGATCAAAAATAACCCGCATGTCTTTGAAAAGAAGCTCTGGAGTGAACTGGGGCCAGGCGACCCTATCCGGATTTTAGCGTGCAAAAATGAGGAGCACGAGGCGCAAAAGGTTGTCTCTGAGATACTGCATCACCGCTTTACAAAAAGAACAGAGCATGGAGATTACGCCATCCTCTACCGAGGAAATCATCAGGCACGTATCTTTGAAAAGGTTCTGCGTGAGAACAGCATCCCCTACTTTCTCAGTGGCGGTACATCCTTCTTCTCACGTACCGAAATCAAGGATGTCATGGCCTATCTACGGCTGTTGGCAAATCCAGAGGATGATGCCGCATTCCTGCGCATCGTCAATATTCCACGCCGGGAAATTGGCCCATCAACACTGGAGAAGCTATCCAGCTATGCCAACAAACGCCAAACCACCCTGCTGCAAGCCTGTGGAGAGCTTGGGCTAGAGCAGGTACTCTCAAAACGAGCTCGAGAAAAACTGGCAGATTTCCGCCAGTGGATCGGGCATTTCCATCAGCGTGCTGAAAGTGACAACCCAGCAAGCATTGCTCAGGATCTGATCCGGGAAGCAGCCTATGAGGATTGGCTGCATGAAACCAGTAGTAGTGACCGAGTCGCTGAACGCCGTATGGAAAATGTTACTGATCTTATTAAATGGCTCGACACACTGAGCAAGGATGATCAGCATGGAAAAAATCTGGCCGAGATAGTCAGCCACCTTACACTAATGGATATGCTGGAAAATCAGGAAGATGAAGAGAACAGCAATCAGGTTCACCTCATGACATTGCATTCAGCCAAAGGATTGGAATTTCCACATGTATTTCTGGTGGGCATGGAAGAAGAGCTTCTGCCTCATCGCAATAGTATTGAAGACGATAATATTGAGGAGGAACGCCGCCTCGCTTATGTTGGTATCACGCGCGCGCAACGAACACTCACCATCACCTTTGCCACTAAACGCAAACAATTTGGAGAGTTGATCCGCTGTGAACCCAGCCGTTTTCTGGAGGAGTTACCTGAAGAAGATCTCAGCTGGGAAGGGCGTGACAGCCAATTATCACAGGAGGAAAAACAGGAACGTGGTACAGCTCATCTAGCCAACCTCAGGGCTATATTAAGCAACTAACTTGAACAGTAGATGGCTCATTTTTGAGGAGAAGCATCCATACCTTTATAAAAAAACAAACTTTTTCCTAGCAACGGTATAATCACCAATCTGTCATACAGCAGTACAAAAGCCTATAAATTACACTATACTTGACAAGTAACCTTTTGATCTAAAGGAAAAATAGTATGAGTTCAGCACCAGAAATCAAAACTGATCCTATGTATCAATTGCTGCGAGATGAAAATATCGAAGAGTTCAATAGCAGAAAAGCAAAAGGTGAGTCCTGTGACCTCGTGGGCACTGATCTCCGCAGCATGGATCTGCGTGGGCTAGATGCAATAGGGCTTGATATGAGTCGCTGCTATTTGAGGCAAGCTGACCTACGTGGAATAGACTTCCGCATGACACAACTTGAAGGGGCCAGCATCAAAGGGGCAAAAATTTCCGGGGCTTATTTTCCTGCCTCTCTCTCGCCTGAGGAGATTACACTGTCGTTGCTGCACGGCACCTGCATGCGGAAAACGCCATAAAACGAAGTAATCGACTAATAGTCCCCATCCATCTGTTTTAAGATATTTTTTGCTACACGGATCTGGTCATCATCACCATCGGCCAGCACTTCATAGAGTAGTGCGCGGGCTCTCTCTTCATCCGCCTCATCACGGTAATCAGCAACAAGCCGTAATTTTGCATCAACATCCATTTCAGCTGCTTTCATATCCGCAGAGTAATGTGGCTTTGGTGTTGATGGCTTGTCCGTTTTATGAGAATCCTGCGCCTCTTCAATACGGTCAAGTTCTGCAGCGAGTTCATCTTGAGTGAGGGGATTAAAGCCCTGATGCTGAGTTGATGCCTGGTGATCTGCTGAAGCATTGTTCGCAGCAGAAACTGATGCAGCATTTGGTGTACCCAACGAAGACAAAGGATCATCATCCGTCTGTTGCGGTGTGGCGGGTTGTGGTGGCTCATCCCGATCCCGAGCAAAAGCCCGTGAACAGATAAGTCCCACTTCAAAAAGTATCCACATCGGCACTGCCAGCAATGTTTGCGAGATAACATCTGGCGGAGTCAATAGCATGCCTATGCCGAAGGCGCCAATAACAATGTAAGGCCTCTTTTCTGCGAGCGACTGCGGCGTTGTGATCCCCATCCAAACCAAAATAATGGTGGCAATTGGCACTTCAAAGGCCATACCAAAGGCAAAAAACAGGGTAAGAACAAAATCCAGGTAGTCGGTAATATCCGGAGAGACCGTAATCTGCTCAGGCGCCATACTGGGCAAAATATCGAACAACAGCGGGAATACGACAAAATACGCAAAGGACATGCCCAGATAAAAGAGAAACACACTGGAAACCAACAAGGGCACTGCCAGCCGTTTTTCATGGCGATATAAACCCGGCGCAATAAAAGACCATAGCTGATGCAAAATATATGGAATGGCCAAAAAGATGGCGAATACAAAGGTCATCTTTAACGGCGTCAGGAATGGGGCAATGACACGCGTGGCGATCATTCCTGTTCCTTCAGGCAGGTGTTTTATCAGCGGGGTTGCCAACGCCGTATAGAGGTCATTTGCAAAGGGAAACAACACCAGGAAAATAACAAATGCCACGATAACCACACGCAGCAACCGATCGCGAAGTTCGAGCAGATGACTAACAAACGGTTGTTCTTTCAGAGTGGCCTGCCCAGCTTGATCTTCAGACGTCGTCATAGGCCTCATTGGAAGATGCTTTGTTTACAGCACCTTTCTTTTCATTCTTATTACCATCTTCAAACTGCGACCTGGCATCATTCATCACCTTTTCCGTGTCTTGTTTGATGGTCTTCATTGGATCTGCTGTCTGTTCAAGAGCCTGTCCGATTGGATTCTGTACAGCTTCCTGTGCAGCTTTTTGAATTTCTTCAACTTGGACTTCACGATCAATCTCGTCTTTGATACTGGTCAGCATACGCCGGGCTTTGCCAAGCCACAGTCCAATAGTACGGGCAAGGCTCGGCAATCGCTCTGGCCCAACTACCAGTAACGCAATCACTGAAATCAGGCCTAGCTCCCAAAATCCGATATCAAACATAAAGGTCTTGAATTACGTTATATCTGAGCAAGAAGATTAAAGCTTCTCTTGCTCACTGCTTTTTTCTTTATTTTCAGTAACGGTATCAGCATTTTCTGCCTTGGATTCTTCCAGTTGTTCTGGCTGAGCATCCTCTTTTTTCTCCTGCCCTGAGTCGCTCATTGCACCTTTAAATCCTTTAATCGCGTTACCCATGTCTGAACCGATATTTTTCAGTCGTTTGGTGCCAAATACCAACAACACGATAAGCAAAACAATTAACAGTTGCCAGATACTAATGCCACTAAAACCCATTGCATTCTCCACACACTAAATAAAGGGGCCACGCTGAAATTACCAACTGCCAGCAGAAGCCCGGTAATAATTCTGTTTACACGACTGCTTGATGATACATCAAATCCGCGTTGAGTACCCTTGCAAGGTGTTCAATTAAGGCTGGCGCTGTGCCTTTTCCTCTAATCCAGACAACCCAAAACGCCGCTCAAGCTCTTGCAGCACGTCCTGTGGCTTCAATCCCTGTGAAGCGAGCAACACCATTGTATGAAACCAAAGGTCAGCTACTTCATACACTATTTTTTCTGCATCACCATCTTTGGCGGCCATGACTGTCTCTGTCGCCTCTTCCCCTATTTTTTTGAGGATGGCATCCAGCCCTTTTGCATAGAGGCCCGCCACATAGGATGAATCTGGATCAGATTCTTTACGTGCTTCAAGCACTTGTGCCAACTTTTCGAGTGTATCTGCCATATATTGCAATCCTGTCCACTTTATAGGCGGACTTCAACTCCACGATCCGCCATATATTGTTTGGCCTCACCCACACTATATTCAGCAAAATGAAAGATACTGGCAGCCAGTACGGCATCAGCCTCACCTTCTTTGACGCCTGCGACAAGATGATCCAAATCACCCACTCCGCCAGAGGCAATCACTGGTATAGAAACAGCCCGGCTGATTGCCCGAGTCAGTTCCAGGTCAAAGCCTATCTTGGTGCCATCCCGGTCCATACTGGTTAGCAGGATCTCTCCTGCACCATAGTCAGCCATTTTTTTGGCCCACTCAATGGCATCCAGGCCAACAGACTTCCGGCCTCCATGGGTAAAAACCTCCCAGCGCAGAGGCTCACCATCACCGCTAACACGCTTGGCATCGATGGCTACTACGATGCATTGGGAGCCAAAGCTGTCTGTTGCCTCTTTTACAAATTCGGGGTTAAACACAGCAGCGGTATTAATACCTACCTTATCAGCCCCCGCATTCAGCATGCGGCGCACATCATCAACTGTGCGAATCCCGCCACCCACAGTCAGAGGGATAAAAACCTCACTGGCCACCTGCTCCACGACATGAACGATGGTTTCCCGGTCATCAGAGCTGGCTGTAATATCGAGAAAGGTAATCTCATCTGCACCTTCGCGATCATAACGCCTGGCAACCTCAACAGGGTCACCTGCATCGCGGATATCAACGAATTTGACACCCTTCACCACACGGCCATTATCTACATCAAGGCAAGGGATAATACGCTTTGCTAGCATTGTTTTAATCTCTGGGTGCAATCACGCATCGCTATTTGCACGCTGCATCTGCAAGACGTTGGGCCTTGGCAAAGTCAAGTGTTCCCTCATATATCGCCCGCCCTGTAATAGCACCCGTGACACCAACGGAAGACGCTTCGCATAACTCGCGAATATCATCCATATTTGTTATGCCGCCTGATGCAATAATTGGAATATTGACAGTTACCGCCAAAGCTTTTGTAGCTTCAATATTGGGGCCATTGAGCATGCCATCACGACCTATGTCGGTATACACGATGGCTGACACGCCATCTTCTTTAAACTGGCGAGCAAGATCCATTGCCAGATGATCAGTCACTGTGGCCCACCCATCAATTGCCACCATGCCATCCTTCGCATCCAACCCAACAATAATTTGCCCAGGAAACATGCTGCAAACACGGGAAACAAACTCAGGCTCTTTGACTGCTTGTGTCCCAATAATGACATAGTTCACGCCGGCATCCAGATAGGCCTCAATGGTCGCCTCATCGCGAATCCCCCCACCCACTTGAATGGGAAGATCAGGGTATGCCTTGGCTATGTCAGCGATCACACCGCCATTCACTGGTTCACCAGCAAAGGCTCCGTTTAAATCAACCAGATGCAAACGCCGTGCTCCAGCTTTCACCCAGCGACCAGCCATCTCCACCGGGTCATCAGAGAACACCGTATCATCTTCCATACGGCCTTGGCGAAGGCGTACACACTGGCCATCTTTTAGATCAATTGCAGGAATTAGGAGCATGATTTTTCATCTCTTTAATGAAGTGTTGAATGTAAACAACAAGTTTAGATATTACACTGTCCATTGCACAAAATTGCGCAACAGTGTCAGTCCGTCTCGCGCACTTTTCTCAGGGTGAAACTGTACTGCAAACAGATTATCTTTTGCCACTGCGCTGGCAAAGTCGACACCATAATCAGTAGTCGCAGCAATGATCCCTTGATCCTGCGGCTCTACAAAATAGCTGTGTACAAAATAGAAGCGGCTATCCTGCTGAATATCTCTCCATAATGGATGATTATCAGTGTGGTGCACTTTATTCCATCCCATATGAGGGATCTTCAGCCGCTGACCGTTATCTTCAGCATTCCGTTCAAAATGGCGCACCTGTCCGGGCAATAATTTCAAAAGTTCAGTGCCACTGTTTTCTTCACTAAATTCCATCAATACCTGTAATCCCATACAGATGCCCAAAAAAGGCTTGCATTCAGCGGCATCAAGTATTGCTTGATTCAGGTGGTGATCAGAGATAGCGGTCATACAATCACGCGCTGCACCCTGGCCAGGAAACACCACACGATCAGATGAGAGGATATGATCAGGATTATCGGTGACCAGCACCTTGTCAGCTGCATCTGCAACATGTTCGACAGCTTTGGCAACGGAGCGCAGATTGCCCATGCCGTAATCTATTACTGCAATAGTTTGTGCCATGATTGAATTACAGATCTCTTAGAGAGTGCCTTTGGTAGAAGGCAACTGACCCTGCATACGCGAATCAGCCTCTAAAGCCATACGCAATGCACGGCCAAAGGCTTTGAATGTCGTTTCAGCAATATGGTGGCTATTATTGCCGCGCAAGCAATCAACATGTAACGTGACTGCAGCATGATTTACAAAGCCCTGGAAAAATTCCTGAAAAAGATCAACCTCAAACTCTCCAACCTGAGCACGAGGAAAGTCCACTTCATAAGTCAACCCTGGCCGACCTGAAAGATCAATCACCACACGGGAGAGCGCCTCATCCAATGGCACATAGGCATGCCCATAACGGCGGATACCACTCTTATCATCCACAGCTTTTGCCAGAGCTTGGCCCAGAGTAATGCCAATATCCTCAACAGTGTGGTGAGCATCAATTTGCAGATCACCTGAAGCTTGGATATCCAAGTCTATCAGGCCGTGGCGCGCCACCTGATCCAGCATGTGATCAAGAAAAGGAACACCTGTTTCAAGTTTTGAAACGCCCGTTCCATCCAGATTCAGCTTGATGCTGACTTGAGTTTCTAAGGTATTGCGCTTTATTTCAGCGGTGCGCGGCATAAGTTTCGACTCTAAAATGAAGGCCTAATGGCATCTATGGAAAGTGGTATTTTATTAGAAATAAAAAAAAATATCAGGCTTGAAGCCAAAAAGTAACGGGGCCATCATTTGTCAGGCTCACTTGCATGTCTGCACCGAAGACACCTTCGGCCACTTGGGTATGTTTAGCGTGAGCTAGATTTACCAGCAGATCAAATAGCCGCTGCCCCTCTTCCGGTGCAGCCGCAGTTGAAAAACCTGCCCGCATCCCTTTTCGCGTATCTGCTGCCAGAGTGAATTGAGGTACCAACAGCAATCCCCCCTTAATATCATGCAGGCTAAGGTTCATTTTTCCAGCCTCATCAGGAAAAACGCGGTATCCCAATAGGCGTTCAAGCAAGCGATTTACTTCGACTTCAGTATCACCTCGCTCAACGCCTATTAGCACTACAAGTCCCTTGGCAATATCTCCAACCAGATGGCCATCCACTTCAACCCGCCCATGCGAGACTCGCTGCAACAATCCAATCATATTAACCTAATTGATCAGCAAACCAGTCTGATGCATCAACCAAAGCACTTAAAATGCTTGGCTCCATAGCAGCATGACCAGCATCTGGAACAATTTTCAATTCACTTTTTGGCCATGCCTGATGCAATTCCCACGCTGATTCCATCGGGCAAATCACATCATATCGACCTTGAATTATGATGCCGGGAACATCAGCAATACGCCCAGCATCCTCCAGCAACTGATTAGGTCGCATAAAGGCATTGTTCATAAAATAGTGGCATTCAATACGGGCCACGCTTAATGCGGTATGCGGTGATCCAAAATGCTTTATGAGCGACTTATTTACAACCAGGGTCGCAGTGCGGCCTTCCCAGATTGACCATGCCTTGGCTGCTGCCATGCGCGCCAACTCGTCATCTCCGGTCAAACGAGTATAGTAAGCTTGCAACAAGTTGCCCCGTTCATCCTCAGGAATAGGGGCAATAAAATCTTCCCAGTAATCTGGAAATATACGGCTTGCCCCTTCCTGATAAAACCAACGGATTTCCTGTTCCCGACAGAGAAAAATACCTCTTAGGATCAGACCCAGCAGGCGTTCTGGATACCGTTCGCCATACGCCAGCGCCAAAGTAGATCCCCAGGAACCACCAAACAACAACCATTGCTCAATACCCAACATCGATCTGATCGCTTCAATATCACTTATCAGATGGTCTGTTGTGTTTTCAGTAAGATCTGCATGAGGTAAAGATCGACCACAACCACGCTGGTCAACCAATATAATGCGATAACGATACGGGTCAAAGAAACAGCGATGGTAAGGTTCACAACCCGCCCCTGGCCCACCATGTAAAAAAAGAACAGGAATGCCATCCGAGCTGCCGCACTCTTCGACGTAAAGACGATGTCCTGCGCCGACTTTGACCGAGTGTGTCGCGTAAGGTCGTATATTGGAATAGAGATCAGCCATGAAGGCTTAGTTTAGCGGTGAACTATTCCGAGGTCACTCTGAAAATGATAAATAGAGAGAAATAACGTGTAGGAATTTTCCTACACACCTAGGGGATTAATCAGTCTATTTTTCTCATTTAACCTATGCCAAAATCTTTCCAGGCTGCCAATCAGGGAGAGATACACCAAAGACGGACACTATTTGCCAACCAAGCTCGGCAGCCACGCCCCGGCAGCATGGAATGCTTCCGGGGTTTCTCTTATCTACCACTCCACAAACCGCTCCAATCAACTAGCAGAGCTCCTTGAAGCGCGCTTCCGCTCATGCTCTTTTAGATGACGCTTTCGAATGCGAATGGCAGACGGGGTGATCTCTACCAGCTCATCATCCTCAATAAACTCCAGAGCCTGCTCCAGCGTAAACTTTATAGGTGGCACAAGCATAATATTCTCATCTGTGCCTGCCGCACGAATATTGGTCAACTGCTTGCCTTTCAGTGCATTTACCACCAAATCATTTGCACGGGAGTGGATACCAATCACCTGTCCTTCATAAATTTCATCAGCATGTTCAATAAAGAGCTTGCCGCGCTCCTGTAGGTTAAAAAGCGCATAACCTAGTGCTTTGCCTGTCTCTTTCGAGATCATCGTGCCATTTACACGCGCAGCAATACCACCTTTGACAGCTTCACCATAGTGATCAAAAACATGGTAGATCAAGCCCGTGCCTGAGGTCATGGTCAGAAAGTCGGTTTGAAACCCAATCAAACCACGGGATGGAATGATGTAGTCCAAACGAACACGCCCATTTCCATCTAGCACCATATCCTGCAGTTGTCCGCGCCGAGTACCCAGCGCCTCCATTAAGCCACCCTGATGAGCCTCCTCCACATCAATCGTCAGCTGCTCATACGGCTCACAGACTTCACCATCCACCTCGCGGAAAATCACCTCTGGGCGAGATACTGCAAGCTCATAACCTTCCCGACGCATCGTTTCCAACAAGATAGAGAGATGCAATTCACCACGCCCTGAAACACGAAATTTTTCTGGATCAGTCCCCTCTTCCACACGCAATGCAACATTGTGGATCAACTCTCGTTCCAAACGATCTTTAAGCTGACGTGAAGTGAGGTATTTACCCTCTTTTCCTGCGAAAGGTGATGTATTGACCTGAAAGGTCATGGTCACTGTTGGCTCATCTACTGTTAGTGGCGGCAGTGGTTCCAGACAAGCTGGGTCGCAGAGAGTATCAGAGACATTCAGCCCTTCAATACCGGTGACAGCAATGATGTCACCTGCTGAAGCGCTCTCAACCTCGACTCGTTCCAGTCCAAGAAAGCCCATAACCTGCCCGATTTTGCCTTTATGTGGATCACCATCAATTTTATCCACAAGGACCGGTGTATTGGCACGCACACTGCCACGCGTAACACGACCTATACCGATAGCCCCTAAATAGCTGCTATAGCCCAGCGATGAGATCTGCATCTGAAAAGCCCCATCAAGATCAACCTGTGGGGCAGGACAGTTTGCAACAAGCGCTTCAAACAGCGGTGTCATATCTCCTGAGCGTACATCAGCAGAATCTCCGGCATACCCGTTGATTGCAGAGGCATAGATGATGGGAAAATCCAGCTGTTCATCTGTTGCACCCAAGCGATCGAACAGATCAAACGTCTGATCAACCACCCAATCAGGTCGCGCACTCTCCCGGTCAATCTTATTGACAACCACTATTGGGCGCAGGCCATGCTCAAATGCTTTTTGGGTAACAAAACGGGTCTGCGGCATAGGGCCATCTACGGCATCCACCAGCAACAGAACCGAATCAACCATCGAAAGTACGCGCTCAACTTCGCCACCAAAATCAGCATGCCCTGGTGTGTCTACAATATTGATGCGGTAGTCATTCCAACGAAGAGCCGTGTTTTTGGAGAGAATGGTTATACCACGCTCTTTTTCCAAATCGTTTGAGTCCATCACCCGCTCCACTGGGCCAAAGCGCTCACCTAGGGTGCCAGACTGCTGCAACAATTGATCGACCAAGGTTGTTTTGCCATGATCTACGTGCGCAATAATAGCGACATTACGAAGTTGATTAATCACAAGAAGGTAAATCCAATATAAAAAAGGTCGCGCATTATAACGGATTTACAATCAACTTCAGGGAACAACGTCCTGAATTTGCAAAATAATATATTTATACTATCAATACAGTGAGTTATTTAGCTATTATAATGTTACATATGCGATAGTTATTCCATCAGCTTATCTGTTAAAGGATTTTCGCATTATGCACAGATACTGTGGATTACTCTGTGGATAAAACATGTGCAATACGCACAAACCCACACAAACACACGTTGGCAGTTAAATTGTAAAAAATTAATACAATTAATATTTTTTATTAATTTCAGTAGCTTAGATAAACATCAATAATCCTTAACTTAGATCTTGACAACGCCACTGCATTACTATAATAACCGCAGCCATCTGTGTATAAGTAGCTATTACAACAGGAAAAATTAACTTTCCATGAAATTATTTAGTTTTCGCAATCTTCGTATTCTATTGCTGTTAACAATCTTTATTGCTGTAGCAATATACAGTAAAAGCCAGCTATTAACTTCCACCGCCTGGCTGGAACCACTACAAGTCAGCATCTACCCAATAAACGGTGACAACACCCCTAAAACTGCCCGCTATATTCAGCAATTAAGTCACGCCAGCTTCCGTGATATTGATGATTTTATGCAGCGTGAAAGCAAGAAATTTAAAATCTTGGAGGAACACCCCACCCAAACCACACTTGGGCCAGAGGTATTTGATCCCCCCCCTCCACCGCCCAACATTGAGTCCCGTAGCACTTTATCCACTATATTATGGAGCTTAAAGTTACGCTACTGGGTTTGGCAAAACACGCCTGACAGCAAATCCAACATCAACCGTGTCCGCATATTTGTACTCTATTATCAAGGAGATGATAACCAACCACTGAGCCACTCACTTGGCTTACAAAAGGGGCTGATAGGTGTAGTACATGCCTTTGCCAATAAAAAACAAAATAAGCAAAACAACATCGTCATTGCTCACGAACTGCTACACACTGTCGGCGCCTCGGATAAATATGACGACAATAATCAGCCGGTCTTTCCAGAAGGCTATGCCGAGCCAACTCGAAACCCACGCTACCCTCAATACCGGGCAGAGATAATGTCAGGACGCATTCCGACATCACCAGTTAATTCAGAAATGGCAAAAAGCCTGAAAAGCTGCATCATCGGGCCTCGTACTGCTAGAGAGATCAACTGGAGCAATCCCCAGCGCTAAACTCAAAATATCCATCCCTCTTATAATTACGGTATAATTTTTATTTTTTCTCGCTGCGAAAGAGCCATGACCGAATCCACTGCCCTTTTTAAATCTGATCTACCCCATCTAAAACTGCTTAATCGAGGCAAAGTTCGAGATATCTATGAGGTTGATGATCAGCACCTACTGATTGTAACCACTGATCGCCTCTCTGCTTTCGACGTGATACTTCCTCAGCCCATCCCCGGCAAGGGCGAAGTATTAACGCGTGTAGCCAACTTCTGGTTCCAGCGTACCGCAGACATCATTCCAAACCACCTCTCAGATCTTCCATTAGAGGAAGTGGTGCCCGATGCTGACCAGCGTGCAGCGCTTGGAGATCGGGCTATTGTAGTCCGCAAGCTCAAACCTCTCCCAATTGAAGCCATCGTACGCGGCTACCTGATTGGTTCAGGTTGGAAGGAGTACCAAAAGACAGGTTGTGTGTGCAGCATTCAGCTCCCGGAAGGACTGCGCCAGGCAAGCCAGCTTCCAGTACCCATCTTCACCCCATCAACCAAAGCTGAGATAGGTGATCACGACGAGAATATCAGCTTTGGGCAAACCATGGATCTTATAGGAGAGGAGCTGGCAGAGCAGGTACGCACCATCAGTCTTAAAATCTACAAAGAAGCTGCCGCCTACGCACGGGAAAAAGGTATTATTATTGCCGATACCAAATTTGAATTTGGACAGGATGACGACGGCCAACTCTATATCATTGATGAGGCTCTGACGCCGGATTCATCACGCTTCTGGCCCATCGAAGAGTACCGCAGCAACTCCAGCCCACCCAGTTTTGACAAGCAGTTTGTACGTGACTACCTGGAAACCCTAAATTGGGATAAAACACCACCAGGGCCAGAGCTGCCTCCCCACATCATTGCGAAGACAGCAGAAAAGTACCGTGAAGCTGAAAGAAAGCTAACCGGCAACTAAACCATTTAACCCCTCCCCGGTACTATATCCTTATTGAATAATAGTACCGGGGAAGCGTATTAAATATTCAGCGCAGCAGCCTGCCGTTTCAAATACTGTTTTATCTCACCAAGCTCTACTTTTCTCTCTGGCGTAATCTTGATAGACAACGCCTGTTCTTCAGTAGTGAGTGGCTGCTGATTTCTTAACTGGGCATCCAGCACATCCTGATTGGCCTCAGACGGATCGCCCCCTTCAGCCAAGCGTTGATCAATACGCTCACGCAACATCTCTTCAGGCACTTGGAAATCAAGTATCAAAAATGGCACAGCCAGTTGCTGTGCCAGCCCATAAAATGAGTGGCGGTAACAGTGCTTGAGAAAGGTGGCATCTACAATAGCCACATAACCTGCTTTAATAATAATTTCTGCAAGCTTACTCAGATGTTCATAGGTGTTTTCAGTAGCCTGTGGATGATAGATCCCTTGATAGAGATCTGAGCCACTACTGGAGTCTGTAGCTATTCCAGCGATCCGCTTCCGCTCAACATCAGAGCGTATTTGAATTGCAGAAAATGCACCAAGCAACTCCGTAATAACCGTACTTTTGCCCGACCCAGATAGGCCATGCGCAATAATTAAAGCAGGTTCTACACTGTGGGTGTAACCTTCAGCCTGAGCCAGATAGGTACGATAATCATCCAACACGTTTTCTTTGTCAGTAGGAGAGAGATCAGACTGTTGCAGACGAATCACATCGACCTTGGCGCGCACCATAGCCCGGTAGGCCTGATAAAAACGCAGAAGTTCCAAACCTGTGTAATCACCCGTAATCGCCAGATAACTATTCAGAAACCGCTGCGCCAAATCTGACCGCCCCTTCTCCTGTAGATCCATAATCAAAAAGGCAATCTCACTGATAGTATCGATCCAACGCAGGCTGGGAGAAAACTCTATGCCATCAAAAATCAGGATTTGATCATCAACTAGCGCAATGTTGCCCAGATGCATATCCCCGTGGCATTCGCGGATAAAGCCATCACTGCATCGTTGAGCCAACACGTCCTGTAAAGACTTCAATTGCGCCCTACTCCAGCGCTCCAACCGATCAAGCCGTTGATGATCATCAGCCAAACCCAGCAATTCACGGATCTGTGCAAAATTCTCTTCCATCGGGGCAAAAATGGTTTGAGCTGTACCAAAGGGCTGGTTGAGGTCTGTCGTCGCAATGCGTCCATGAAAATCAGCTACAATCCGTGCAAGCTGATCCATCCGTTCAACAGTCAATTGATCCGGATGCATGGATAGTAAGGCATCCGACTCAAACTGCTTCATCCTGACTGCATATTCAATAATTGGCCCATCACCCGCCATCGTCGGTTGCTCTGCTGTTCCGGTTATAGGCACAACATCCAGATAGATTTGCGGTGCGAGGCGGCCATTAAGGCGAATCTCCTCTTCGCAGAAATGCTTACGGCGCGCTAGTGATGAGAAATCCAAAAAACCAAGATCAACAGGTTTTTTGATCTTGTAGGCATAATCTCCCGTCAGCAGCACTGTAGAGATATGCGTTTCAATATGCCTGATCTCTACGACAGATCCAGACCAGGCAGCAGGCTGCAACAGACCTTGGATCAACTTCACATGAAAATCAAAGTCATCACTCATCTAGTGCATCCCAAAAGGATCAACACACCGGCTCACCCCACAGGTCATGCTCACTTGAGTTGGTAATATCCACCTCAATAAAATCTCCCGGCTGCAGATCCCAATCACCTTTAATAATGACGTAACCATCAATCTCAGGTGCCTCGCCTGCGCTACGGGCCAGTATCTCATCAGCCTCAACCTCATCTACCAACACTGTCATGCGACGACCTACCTTGGCTGCCAGTTTTTCGGCACTGATCTCAGCCTGCAAAGCCATGAAGCGCTCCAGTCGATGCTCTTTAACCTCTTCAGGAATCTGATCCGGCAACTCATTAGCTGCTGCACCTGCCACAGCTGAATAGGCAAAACAGCCCACTCGATCAAGCCGGGCTTCTCGCAGAAAGTCCAACATCTCCTCAAATTCAGACTCTGTCTCACCCGGAAAGCCAGCAATAAAGGTACTGCGCAGTGTGATATCCGGACAGATTTCACGCCAGCGTCCAATGCGTTCCAACATCTTCTCTGCTGCCGCTGGGCGCCGCATGGTCTGTAGCACACGGCGATTGGCATGCTGAAGCGGGATATCAAGATAAGGCAGAATCTTCTCCTCTGCCATCAGCGGAATAAGATCATCCACATGAGGATAGGGATAGACATAGTGCAGCCTTACCCAAACTGGCAGATCACCCAATGCATCAGCCAATGACTGAATGCGGGTAGTCAGTGGGCGACCCTGCCAAAAGTCTGGCCGATAGTTCAGATCTACGCCATAAGCCGCTGTATCCTGCGCCACGACCAATAGCTCCCGAACACCCGCATTGGCCAGGCTTTCGGCCTCTTGCATAACCTCACCGATGGGGCGACTCACAAGGTCACCACGCAGATCAGGAATAATGCAAAAACGACAGCGGTGGCTGCATCCTTCTGAAATCTTCAGATAGGCATAATGCCGAGGGGTCAGCTTAATGCCATGTGATGGCACCAGATTGGCGAAGGGTTGATGGGGTGCCGGCACATGCTCATGCACCGCAGTCATCACCTCTTCATAGGCATGTGGGCCAGTAACTGCCAGCACCGCAGGGTGTGCTCTGCGCACCTCATCCTCATTAACACCAAGGCAACCCGTCACAATTACCCGGCCATGCTCTTCAACAGCCTCACCAATAGCTTCAAGCGACTCTTCAATCGCTGCATCAATAAAGCCACAGGTATTCACAATAACCAGATCAGCGCCGTCATAAGATGACGAAATCTCGTAACCTTCAGCACGCAGCTGAGTCAGAATACGTTCAGAATCGACCAGCGCCTTAGGGCAACCAAGGCTGATAAAACCAATACAGGGGGTTTGAGACATTAAGGGAGAGTGACCAACGAAAAAAGGAAAAGGGTAAGACTATTATATATGCATCAGCATGCATGCAAAATAGCAAAGCACATATTCAGACAGACCTCCCGGTCTTCCATTTCAAATTAGTGAATAAATTCTCAAGATTACCAATACATTTACCTGTGCTGCCATATCCTAGGGAAGCGCTCTAATTGGCTACGCACATATCGATAAGGCAGATAGCATGACCAATACAACTGATATAAAAACAACATCATCTTTGAGTTGCAGTTATTTCGCTGTACCTGCCGCTCCTCACTCAGTCGTCTTCGAAGAACATCCCAATCACGACATGAACTAATGCCATTATCCCGCATTACCACGGGTGCATAATCAAAGCGTGAAACAGTAACATCACGCAGATATGCTTTCAGTAATAAATCATAATCTGCAGTGAACATAAGATTTATTTCAAAACAACCAATGTCATCAAACAGACTTTTATGGCACAACATACCCTGATGAGGAAAAGGATTTTTAAATAATGTCCACGCATTAAATGGCCGCGGTCTCTTTATATATTTTTTATCTGCCGTTAGAAAAAGTATATTAAATGCCAGAATTTGACTGTTACTGTTTTTGGCAAGCTCTAAAGCCTCTGAAAGCGTCGTGTTATTTGCAAAATAATCATCAGCATGTATAAAAATAATGTAGTCCCCACTGGCATGAGAAACCCCTTTATTCATCGCATCAGATATGCCGTTATCTGGCACAGAATCCCAGTAATCAATCTGGCTATCGTATTTTTTTAATACATCAACGGTTCCATCTGTTGAGCCACCGTCTATCACAATATATTCAACATTCTCATAAACCTGATTTATTACACTCTTAATTGTCTGCTCAATATTACGAACACCGTTATATACAACCGTTACCACACTTATAAGCGGACGATTACAGCATACATGTTGACTATCTTTTTTCATAACAACTTGTTGTAGCAGCATGCCACGGTTTCGAGTAATAAATGCAATTCAATCATTCAATCACATCTGATCTTGAGTCTTTACAGATAGCTGTTGAATCAATGACTGGCTTAACTGCTTCTATTACAGACTCTACTGTTATTTGTGCCACACAAGGCACCGACTGGTTAGGCAAAACATCATAACAACACTGCCAGTTGCAGCCGAAACAGCTCATTGAATGAATTACGGACATAGGCAATGGTATGTCACATGACTGTTCTATCTGGTAAGGTAGAAAACGTCTATAATGGCCGCCACCAAGAATACAAACAACAGGAGTACCAACAGCTGCGGCTATATGCACAGCACAAGTATCATTACTGATTAGTAATCTAGCTCCAGCAATCACATCAGACAGTTCGCTTAAGCTGGTGCAGCCTGTTAGGTTCTTTAACGGCGCCTTTGAATAACGTTGAATCTTTTCTGCATCTACCTGATCTGCAATTGCTCCGCAGATAACACCTTGATAGCCACTATACTCAAATAGCCAATCTGTAAGTTGTGCATATGAAGCTGCTGTCCATTTTTTAATTGAGTCGCTTGCCCCTGGAAAAATGAGATAATAAGGTGACTCAAGCGAATACTCTCGACTATGTTGATGCATAGGTAACTGCGGACACTGAGCGCGAAATGAGTTATAGCCCAGTCCTCGTAAAAACTCAGCATTTCGTAATAACTCCATCAAAGGCTCTTGCTTAGCTGGAATAAGCTGCGTATACCACCGATCACTTATTTTTTTTTGCCAGGCCAGGATGTTACTTAGATCACCAACCGAGCCAATCCGTTTGCTCGCTCCCGTAGCTAAAACCAGCGCATCACCAAACAATAATTCGCGTGAAAAGGTTGGTTGAATTGCTGTATCAAACCCTCTTTTTCTTACCCGGCATAACATCTTAAAACGGTATAATGGATTTAGTTTCATCTGCCGCCGATCTATTGGCCAAACCTCATCCCATAGTCCAATGTCGCTTGCGAGTTCGGATAATGCCTTATCTACAAACAGAACCAGCGTTCTATCATGATAAAATTTTCGCATCCCTTTGGCCGCATCCAACCAGAGTATAAAGTCACCAATATTATCAAGACGAATTACACAGATGCTTTTATCCTGCGTTGAATGCCGAGAGGTAAAAATCGCAACCGGCAGGTCAATTATAAGCATAAGAAGCAAGAGCAAAAAATGGCTGGCCAGTATCCACAGTTTTACAAACATATGCAGAACTATATCTCTTGTGAAATGGCTTTTATATAAGCATTAAAAGCATCATCTTTAATATGATGAATCATGTCAGCATAATCACTAGACATTTTTGATAAACCAACAGAATTACTAATGAGAAGATCTGGAGTAGCATCATTGACAAAAAGACTCTTTAGTCCAATCTGATTAGCCATTCTCGCTCTTGAATCATTACCAATCACTAGTGATGGCTTACCTAAAGCCGCCATAATAAATGCAGCATGTACTCGATTAACAACTCCATATTTTGCACGCGCATAGAATTCAACATATTTTCTATAATCATCTCCAGCTGAAAATATCTTTGCATCTGGAGCTATAGAACGTGCCCACCGCTTTTCTTTTGAATCATGGCAAACTAAAACAACCTGCTCCCGCTGAATCAAATCTTCATAGAGCGCTTTGAATGCTGCTTGATGCTGAGCAACATCTATACCCTGCTGGAATGCATAATGCCCAGCTCCTTGCATATAATTTAATGCCACATATTCTCCCTCCCTTGGAGTCACACTCAGTGACTCTGGTGCAAATAGAGATGAACAGGGAATAACAGGTGCCTGCAAACCATAACTGGCAAGTATATTACTGGAGAGTTCATCACGAAGCGTTGTAACATCTGCAACTTGAAGAATCCAATTTATATATGACGAACATTTTTTACAGCTAAGAAATTCACTCCCTTCAGAATGGTATTGTTGGCATGCTCCCGCTGCTAAATTAAAAAACTTAACGCCTTTATCTCTTACTTGGGAGAACCTTCTTTTTATTAACGGATCACACCACTCATTATCCGCACAATGCACATCAAATTGGTCATGATCATGGTGCCAAAATACGGGGGCACCACTCTGTACAACAAGATCAGCATCAAGAATTCGATCAGTCGTTAATGAAAGCGGGAGCATGCGGTCAAACTGCAGCCCAATTCTCTTACTGCGCAACCACTCAAATCCATGGCGTGATGTAATGGGGGAATGCTTATGAATATCGGTAAACTGCACTCTATTTTCACCCAACACACTTGACAGGATATGCTTCAATCCCTCTCTGACAAAGTCATCTCCAATATTATGCTGTACTGTTGTAATAAATGTAATTTTCATAGAGGTCTTTAGTTTATTCAAAAAGCATTGGCATCATTATTAAGGTGACAGTAGGGTAATCACCCATTATCTTTTTTTGCTGTTAACACTCTTAACGGAAATAGTGATCGTGTCACTAACGTAAATTGCTTTCTGCCTGCTGCAAACAAGGGTATCGCTAGATAAGCAGATACCGAATACGAAATTAGAGTAGACAAAGCAGCTCCCTTTATGCCAAAAATTGGTATTAACAAAAGATTAAATACGATGTTCGCAATTAAGCCCAGTACGTTTCTATATAAATTGAGACTCTGGTTGTTATCCACAACAAAAGAACGACCTATGGCGCAACTAAGAAAAACAAACACTCCAGCCCATATGTGTATTGATAACACACCACCTGCTTGAGCAAATGCCGATCCAAACAATAGCGCAATAATCCAGTCACTGATAAAAGTCATTGGCAGTGCTATTGCTACAGCCAACCAAACCATTAAATCAAAAAGCTTTTGTAATTGATGATAATACTGTTTATCAGATTTCTCTTTAGTATTGATAATGGCAGGAAAAAGAGAAGCCGTAATCGCCATTGGAATAAAATACCATGCCTCAGAGATCCTAACTGCAGCCGCATAATGCCCCACCGCTTCTGCACCCATCATTTCCTTGATCATAACCTGATCAATTTTCATATACATAGAGATTGCAACAGCAGAAAGCATAAGCGGCCACGAGTCTCGCATTAATATCTTTGCCATTCCATTGCTATATCGCCACTTCTTTGGATTACATCCAGTGTGCAGATAAACCAGAATTAACCCGGCTGCAAAAATCATACTATCTGCTGCTGTCACCACAGCAAACCATAGAAGTGGAGCTTCATTCCATACAAGAAGCAACTTTACAATGGATGAAATAACCAATTGCGCAACCAAGGCATACACGACATATTTTGATTGCACCTTAGACTGAAAATAATAATCGACAACGGTTACTGATTGAAAGAGAAGCCCCACAGCAATAATAAATACTATAAGGCTTTCATCTGCTGAGTTGCTCGTAAAAGAGGATGTAACAATGATGAGCAATACAGCTGTCAATGCACCAGCCAGCTTTAGGCCGAAAGAGGTTCCCAACAACACTAGAGGTTCTCTCTCTCCTTTGACAAGTTCACGTATCAGGGTATGTTCAAGCCCCATCAATGCAATGGCCGAAAAAAAACCCACAAAGCTTAAAGCATAGCTGAGCTGACCAAATCGCTCCGGCCCAAGGTAGCGCGCCACATAGATACCAACCAAAAGAGTGATAGCCATTCGCAGGATACGTTCAGCCAACAACCATGAAGTATTAGCAAAATATTTACGAAAACTTGGATGATTAACAAGAGACATCTTTACATAGCAACATTATTTATCAGATTTGCTTATTGGCTGCATGGCACTTTTTGTTCTTTCCCACAGCAGCAACATCGAGCGCTCTGAAAAAACAGGACTCAAGCGATCAAACTCATCAGCCATAAGCACCAAAGTTCTAATTTTCCGTCCAATATAACGCTCCGTTTTGCTAACTAAATCCTCAAGATTTTCCTGATTGATAGCCCCTACAAGTAGGAGATCAATCAGCCCCGTATCTTTTCCTTCCGCATAATCATCAAGCAGCCATGCCTGCTCAAGGTTTCCAAGCCGTTCTATAATGCTGTCGAGGATTCGATCCATACCCAGTGCTTTCTGAACCATAGAATGCAGTTCTGGAAAAAGCGGGTGTTGTTGATTTGCCCGGTAGTTGATTTGACGACCAGACTTCTCATGCTCAAGCAACCCTGCATCACTGAGGTGCTGGAGTTCTTCGCGCACTTGACTGGGCGAGACTTTGAATTCACCCGCCATTTCCCGTAGGTAGGCATGTTGATTGGGGTTAAGAAAAAGACGCATTAATATTCGAATGCGTGTTTTAGATGTAATTAACCCACCGAAAAAGCTATCCAAAAACAGACTCCTTTACGTTCTACTTTTTAGAACTATAGGAGCTTATTTATGATTATTCAATATATTAGGCACTATGCCGGGATGATTTTTTGGGGCTAAAAAAGGTTCGCAGACCCAAAGATCTGCAACAGTAGCCAGTTGGCCGTTGATATAGATAAGGGGGATGCGATCCCTTTGCCATGGAGGTAAACCTTTGTCTTGCAGTAATTTTTTCAGACTATGGCTATGTTCACGTCCTGCCAGATGGCAACGTTCGCCTCCCTGGCGGAAATGAACTTCAATCTGACCACTGTTCCATTTTTCTAGGTCAATGCCCTTCTCAGCCTGTTCTGTAGTAATGACTCCCAATCCAGCAGGCAGCTGCAAGGGTGATTGGCCATCCCAAGCCAGTACAAGCTTTGGATCATGCGGAGTAAGGGGCGACATGATGAATAGCTGGTCGCGGTAACGGCGTAGTTCACAACCAGCCCATGTGATCAGGGGTTCACGATCAGGTGCAGCATATAGCATCTCTATCTGAATGCGATCCAAATGCTGTGTATCGGGCAGCTGGAATCCCTCTCGTTGAATCCAGCTCCTTAGGGCCGCCCTACATTGTGGCGCTGGCAGTGCAACTAAACCTTGAATTGAAAGCGTGCCCTCTGACAGTTCTATTTTTTCGAGAGCTTTAATAGCCAGATCATCAATTAACTGCTGGGCCTCCGCGCAATGTTGGGCACTACGCGAGAAGGTACGAGAGATAGCTGGCCAGCGCTGGGCAAGTAACGGCATCACATTTTGCCTAAGGTAGTTTCGATCAAAACGGGTATCTTGATTGCTGCCATCCTCAACCCAGACCAGACCCCGCTCAACAGCATATTCATAAAGCTGCTTTTGGGTAAATGCCAGCAGAGGCCGTGCATGAAAGCCTGTGGCAAATGAAGTTATTTGCGGCATGGCTGCCAATCCACTGGGACCACTGCCTCGCAGCAGTTGTAGCAGAAGCGTTTCAGCCTGGTCATCCTGATGTTGCGCAGTGAGCAGCATATCTCCAGCTAACATATGCTCTTTTATAGCTCTATAACGTGCTTCACGAGCCACAGCTTCAAGGCTGTCACCTTTATTGATTTTAAGATTTAATTCGACTTGGATCAGTGCAATATCAAGCTGTTGGCAGACCTGATTGCAATGCATTGCCCAGGCAGCCGCATCCACCTGTAACCCATGATTAACATGCACTGCAATCAACTCTGCAGCGTGCTCATTTCGTATTGCAGCCATCGCATGCAACAGCACAATGGAGTCACAACCTCCACTGAGGGCAATCAGATAGCGCCGAGGGGATGGCAGTTCACGTAGTTTTTGAAGAAGATGGGCCGGGGTAAAGGCCATGAGAGATGCAATCGCTGCAGTCAAGTACTGCCAGCCAATAGGTGGCAGCTATTGGCTGGTAAATTGTCCATAACTCATCAGTCTGCTGTAGCGTTGTTCCAACAATCCATCAATGCTCAGACTATCCAGTTGAGTTAAATGTACAGTCAGCGCCTGCTTTAGATTGCTGGCCACGGCATCCATATCACGATGAGCACCGCCAAGTGGTTCAGGCACAATTTCATCAATCAGCCCCAACTCTTTTAGACGATCTGAGGTTACGCCCATGGCTTCAGCAGCCAGGGAGGCTTTCTCTGCGCTCTTCCATAGAATAGTGGCACATCCCTCTGGAGAGATCACAGAGTAGGTGCTGTATTGCAACATCAGGATACGATCACCCACACCAATAGCCAGCGCACCACCTGATCCACCCTCTCCCATCACTGTGCAGATAACGGGTACTTTAAGCCCAGCCATTACCAGCAGATTGCGGGCAATAGCCTCGCTTTGGCCACGCTCTTCAGCACCTACGCCGGGGTATGCACCGGGTGTATCAATAAAGGTCATGATTGGCATTTTGAACCGTTCCGCCATATTCATCAGGCGTAACGCTTTTCGATAACCCTCGGGCCGAGGCATGCCAAAATTACGAAAGATATTCTCTTTGGTATCCCTGCCCTTTTGATGGCCAATCACCATCACCGGGCGTCCATCAAATCTGGCGACTCCACCCACAATGGCATGATCATCAGCATAAGCGCGATCGCCGTGCAGCTCTTCAAAATCCTCAAACACACGCTCAATATAATCGAACATGTAGGGACGTTGTGGGTGGCGTGCAATCTGGGCGATCTGCCAGGGGGTAAGTGATGAGTAGATAGACTCGGTGAGCCCTCGCATCTTTGTTTTTAGGCGATCAATCTCATCCTGGAGATTAATTTCATTATCATCGCCGACCATGCGCAGCTCTTCAATCTTTGCCTTGAGCTCAGCGATAGGTTGTTCAAATTCTAGAAAATTCAGATTCATGCGCAGAAATATACCGGATTCACAGGGCTTGTAACAGAGGGATTACAGGATATTTAACAGTTTTGTCTATTTGTAACTCAGTTCAGCGAAGTTGACTACCAATTAAGCAATTTAATTACTTTTTCTACTCCATACTTATCAGGCACTATGCCTCCTGATGCCGTGCACCGTAGACCACTTCAACATTCTCATTGCCCAGTAGTCTTTCCAGCCGGAATAATAGCTCATCTGTAGGATGGATATTCCATTCTGATCCCAGGTCAATACAGCCTTTTGCATCTTGTCGTTGATAGATCATGCGGACTGGACAAGAACCATTACGATAAGCCTCTAAAGCCTGCTTCAGCTTCAGGTTGAACTCATGGGGCGACAGCTTGTTTTCATCCAGCAAAGTATAATCACATTTGACTAAAAGGTGTCGGGCGCGAGTCTCTCGCACCTGTTCAATATCAAAAACCTGATCGACACGAATATTCAAGCCGCCACGGAAATCATCAAAACTGAGTCCGCCAGAGACAACCAACACCTTATCCACTGCCAGCAGCTCTCGGTTTTCTTCAAATACATTTGAAAAGAGCGTTACTTCAATTCGGCCGCTACGATCATCCAACACCAATGATGCCATACGTCCACGTTGGGTTTGAATCTGGCGAATGCTCAGCACCAAACCGGCAACCACTACCCGAACACCGCCTTTCCGTCGGCCACCTCCATTTCCAGTCTCAGCTATGCCTGACAGGCTGGCAATACGCGCCGTAACAATCGAGGCCAACTCAGCCTCATAGCGGCCAATTGGGTGTCCTGTGAGATAGAGTCCCAGTGTCTCCTTCTCTCCCTGCAGTCGTTCTTTTTCACTCCATTCATCACTCTCTTCCAAAGGGAGCTGTTTTGTCTGCGTGAGCTGTTGCGTATCTGCCCCCATTCCAAACAGGTCATTCTGGCCTGCTGCCCGGTCAGCCACCTGCTGTTCTGCCATCTTTAGCGCGGTGGGAAGGTGCAGCATCAAGGTGGCGCGATTGAGTCCCAACTCATCCAAGGCACCCGCACGTATCAAAGATTCCAGTACCCGCCGGTTGGCCTTGCGCAGGTCAATTCGGCTGCAAAAATCAAACAAATCCTTAAAGGTGCCATCCTGTGTGCGCGCATCAATAATGCCTTCAATGGCTGCCTGCCCTACTCCTTTAATCGCGCCCAGGCCGTAAATTACCGTGTCATCACCACTAATGGTGAACATGTACTCAGAGCAGTTAACGTGAGGAGAATCCACCTTCAGCTTCATCTCCCGACACTCCTCAATCATGGTCACAACCTTGTCGGTGTGATCCATATCTGCAGAGAGTACCGCAGCCATAAAGGCTGCCGGATAATGGGCCTTGAGCCAGAGGGTCTGATAGGAGACCAGGGCATAAGCAGCCGAATGGGATTTGTTGAAACCGTAACCGGAGAAGTATTCCATCAGATCAAAAATACGGGTGGCCACCTCCTCATCCACACCGCGTTCCAGCGCGCCCTTGGTGAAGACTGCACGCTGTTTTGCCATCTCTTCTGGTTTTTTCTTACCCATGGCGCGACGAAGAATATCTGCACCACCCAAGGTATATCCCGCCAGCACCTGGGGAATCATCATTACCTGTTCCTGGTAGAGAATGACACCGTAGGTAGGCTTAAGAATGGGCTCCAGATCGGGGTGTGGGTAATCCACTTCAGCACGGCCATGTTTACGGTTGATGAAATCATCCACCATACCGGAGCCCAACGGCCCAGGCCGAAACAGCGCCACCAGCGCGGTAATATCATCAAAAGAATCTGGCTGGAGCTTTTTGATGAGATCCTTCATGCCGCGGGATTCAAGCTGAAAGACCGCGGTTGTGCCACAGGCCTTAAGTAGCTGAAAGGAGGCCTGATCATCCATGGGAATGGCTGCAATATCGATCGGAGGTTCGCCGAGTTTCTCTCTCCCCCGGTTGATTGTCTTTAAGGCCCAATCCACAATTGTCAGGGTGCGCAGGCCAAGGAAGTCAAACTTGACCAGGCCGACGGCCTCTACATCATCCTTATCAAACTGGGTAACCAGATTTTCACCACCAGCCTCACAGTAGAGTGGTGAGAAGTCTGTCAGCACAGTCGGAGCAATAACCACTCCACCCGCATGCTTGCCAGCATTTCGAGAGAGTCCCTCCAATGATTTAGCCATATCGACAAGAAGCTGAACCTCTTCTTCATCGGCGTACGCCTGCTTTAGATCGTCGCTCTCCTCTAGCGCCTTGCTCAAGGTTATGCCAATTTCAAATGGGATCATCTTGGCGATACGATCTACAAAACCGTAGGGATGCCCCAATACTCGACCAACATCACGTATCACAGCCTTTGCAGCCATGCTGCCGTAGGTGATGATCTGAGAAACGGCATCCCGGCCATAACGCCGGGCTACATAATCGATCACCCGGTCACGGCCATCCATGCAGAAATCGACATCAAAATCCGGCATGGAGATACGTTCAGGATTGAGAAATCGCTCAAACAGCAATTCATGTTCGATAGGATCAAGATCAGTAATCTTAAGGACATAAGCCACCAGGGAGCCCGCACCTGAACCACGACCGGGGCCTACTGGTATGCCGTTGTCTTTGGCCCATTGGATAAAGTCTGCAACAATCAGGAAGTAGCCAGGGAAACCCATCGAGATAATGACATCCAACTCTACCTGGAGTCGATCATCATAAACCTTGCGCTTCTCAGCATAATCGGGAGCAGTAGCATCCAGAATAACCTGTAGGCGCTGATCCAGCCCCTTGCGGGATTCCGCAGTGAGAAAATCATCAACGGTCATCCCTTCAGGTACAGGGAAGTCCGGCAGATAGTTCTCTCCGAGCGTTAGTTCCAGATTACAGCGCTTGGCAATCTCAACGCTGTTTTCCAGTGCTTCTGGAATATCAGCAAACAGCCCCTGCATCTCTTCAGGACTGCGTAGATATTGCTGTTCACTATAATTTTTAGGGCGTCTTGGGTCATCAAGGGTGCGCCCTTCATGGATACAGACACGAACCTCATGCGCCTCAAATTCATCTGCCTTTAGGAAGTGAACATCATTGGTGGCCACAACTGGTACACCGCGTTCCATCGCCAGATTTACGCTGGCATGCAGGCAATCCTCTTCACGTTCTCGCCCAGTGCGATTAAGTTCAAGATAGTATCGATCACCAAATAGCTCTAACCACCCATCCAACAGTTTTTTAGCTTGTGCTAAATCCCCATTCAACAGTGCAAGCCCAACATCACCTGAACAGCCACCTGAAAGCGCTATGAGTCCATCACAGGCACCCGTCAACCAGGCACGATCAAGCATCGGGCGCCCCAGGTGCTGCCCTTCAACATAGCCACGGGAAATGAGTCGGGTAAGGTTGCGATAGCCCTCAGTATTCTGTGCCAGTAAAACCAAGCGAAAGGGATTGTTGACATCATCTTCATTGTGCAGCCACAGATCCACACCAACAATGGGCTTGACACCCGCCGCCACCGCAGCCCGATAAAACTTCACCATTGCAAAGAGGTTGCATTGATCCGTTATCGCCACAGCAGGCATACCAGCATCAGCCACTGCTTTAACCAGTGGTTTGATGCGGACTACGCCATCAACCAGGGAGTATTCTGAGTGAAGACGAAGATGGATGAATGTGGATTGCATCATCAATTAGAGATTAGAAACGTTTATCTTTTAATTCTGGCGCTATTGCGCCAAAGGTTTAAACAGCGCAGTTAGAATTTACATCTGCATACATGAGAGTGACAAATCAGCCAGCTTCAATCAAACGGCGAACAGGTCCAAAAGAGCGGCGGTGAATAGGCGTTACTCCCAACTGCTGTAGTGCCTCAAGGTGGGCTTTGGTCGGATAGCCTTTATGTTGAGCTAACCCGTATCCCGGATATTCTCCATCCAACACCACCATCTCCCGATCTCGTGCCACTTTAGCCAGGATTGAGGCCGCACTTATGGCAGCAACTGTCCCATCACCACCGACAATAGCTTCAGCGCTGCAAGGTAACTCAGGACAACGATTACCATCAATCAAAGCGTGTGTGGCGGCCATCGGCAACGCCTCAACGGCTCTGCGCATAGCCAGCAGACTAGCCTGCAAGATATTGATTTGATCAATTTCCTCAGCCTCTGCACGCCCCAAAGCCCACGCCAGCGCCTTTTCCTTTATCTCTTTTTCAAGAAGATTGCGTCGTTTCTCTGTTAATTTTTTTGAATCCGCTAGCCCTTCAATAGGTTGGTCAGGATCCAGTATCACTGCGGCAGCCACAACCGCACCCACCAGCGGCCCACGTCCAACCTCATCCACGCCCGCTATATACTTGTCATCAAAGTTATCATTCATACTGACTCTATAGCCTGTTCTGTCACTTTTTTATTAGAAAGCAATGCCAATACTGCTTCAGCAGCTTTGTGGCTGGAGTTTTGCTGCATATCGCGATGAATTTGACGGTAGGTTTGCTGAATTTCAGCGACCTGTTGAGGTGATTCCAAAAACTCCAATAGCGCCTTGCCCAGGTTTTCTGCTGTGCACTCTTCCTGAAGATACTCTGGCGCCAGCCCTTTACCCGCCAATAGATTCGCCATTGCAATATGTGGCACTTTAACTAGATTTAGATGTTTAATAATCCAGAAAGTGAGCCACTGCATGCGATACCCCACCACCATTGGACGAGAGAGCAGCAAGGTTTCTAGCGTGGCTGTACCTGAAGCTGTTAATACCACATCGGCAGCGGTAATAGCATCCCGTGCCTGCCCATCCAGCAGCAGAATGGGTAGATCTGGGGCAAGTGCTTTTATCTGCTGTTCAAAAGCTTCGCGTGCAGCTGGATTTACAAGTGGGGTGATAAAATAAAGTTCTGGTCGTCGCTCCAAGCACCAGCGGGCTGCTCCCAAAAAGCTTTCAGCCAACCCTTGAATCTCACTCATACGACTACCAGGAAGGATAGCGATAACAGGTTTTTCCTGATTCAATCCAAGCCGACTGCGCACCTCAGTCTTATCATTCTCCAGTGGTATTTCATCTGCCAGAGAATGCCCAACATAGCTAACCGGTACTTTATGCTGCTGCAAAAAATCTGTCTCAAATGGAAAGATGCTCAGCAGTAGATTTACCGCCTCTTTGATCTTATGCACTCGGCCTGGTCGCCAGGCCCACACCGTAGGACTGACATAATGTACAGTAGGGATACCTGCTTTTTTAAGGCGTGTTTCCAGTCCCAGATTAAAGTCCGGGGCATCAATACCAATAAAAACATCGGGGGGGTCTGCCAAAAAGTGATCTACCAATTGGCGACGAATTGAGAGTAGTTCCGGCAGATGTTTCAACACCTCTACCAGGCCCATCACCGAGAGGCGCTCCATTGGAAAAAGGGTATTACAGCCTTCTTCTATCATGCGCGGCCCACCAACGCCTTCAAAGGCCACGTCACCTTTCAGCTCTTGCAAGGCTCGCATGAGGCTCGCACCTAAGAGGTCGCCTGAAATCTCGTTGGCAACAATAGCAACCCGCAGCATTAGCGGATAATACCGCGCGTGCTTGCACCTACAAAGTCAGAGATTAAACTGAGTTCAGGACAGTTTTCAGCTAGTCCCTTTATCTCAAGAATGGCATCTTCCAGTTTAAGCTGCGATTTATAGAGTAGCTTATAAGCACGCTTGATCAGTTGAATACTCTCTTCATCAAAACCACGCCGGCGCAGGCCTTCAGAATTGATACCGTAAGGCTTTGCCGGGTGCCCTCCAATAGTGACATAGGGTGGCACGTCACCTTTTACTACACTGCCCATAGAACTGAAACTATGGGCACCGATATGGCAAAACTGGTGAGCAATAGTGAACCCCCCCAGGATGGCATAATCGCCAACCACAACATGCCCCCCAAGAGAGGCAGCATTGGCAAGAATGACGTGATCACCCAACTGACAATCATGCGCCACATGAGTGTAGGCCATCAGCAGATTATCATTTCCAATTCGTGTTACAGCAGCATCTTGCACCGTACCACGATGGACAGTTGTAAACTCACGAATTTGATTGCGATCACCTATTTCCAATCGCGTCTCTTCACCTGCATATTTTTTATCTTGAGGATCTTCTCCAATCGACGCAAATTGAAAAATCTTATTCTCAACGCCTATTGTCGTTGGGCCATTAATAACCGTGTGTGGGCCAATTGTAGTACCACGTCCAATTTTTACATCAGGGCCAATGACAGCAAACGGGCCAACGCTGACGCCTTCATCTAATTCAGCCGCAAGATCAATGGCGGCACGGGGATCAATCTGTGAATGATTCAATGCTAATTACGAGCTCAAAAAACAGGTCTAAAATTCTCTAGCTGTACACATGATTTCAGCTGTCGCTGCAATCTTGCCATCAACCGTGGCTTTTCCAGAAAACATCCAAATACCACGTTTGGTACCTTTTATTTCAACTTCCAGATGCAACTGATCACCAGGCTCTACAGGTCGTTTAAATCGGGCTTTATCTATTCCTACGAAATAATAGAGAGCATTATCACCCACCAGATCTGGATGAGACTCCATAGCTAATATCCCTGTTGCTTGCGCAAGCGCTTCAACGATCATCACGCCGGGCATTACAGGGCGAACAGGAAAATGTCCATTAAAATACGGCTCATTAAAAGAGACATTTTTTAATGCCAATAACCGTTTGTCATGCTCAAATTCTAAAACCCGGTCAATCATTAAGAACGGATAGCGGTGCGGCAATACACTCAACACCTTATGAATATCCATACTTGTCAACTCATCTCCCCTCATTAACATTTAGTTAACCCTTTTCGGTCTAATTTGTTCATTTAACACTCAAGTATCTTGATCAGATTTATCATCATGTGATTGCTGGCACTGTTGTTCAAGATGCCTGACTCGTTGTGTTGTCTCTTCTAACTGCCGGACTCTGGCAATTGTCCTTCGCCAGACATTGTTTGGGACTGCAGGCAGATTACCACTGAAATAGCCAGGCTCAGTAAATGAACGAGTAACCAGCGTTTGTGCCGAAAAGTGCACATTATCAGCAATCTCCAAATGTCCAACAACACCTACACCACCCGCCAAGGTGCACTGTTTGCCAATTTTTGTCGAGCCCGCTATTCCAACACAAGCTGCAATTGCTGTGTGTGCGCCAATCTCAACGTTATGAGCAATCTGAATCTGATTGTCCAGCTTTACGCCACTTTCAATAACTGTATCTTTAATAGCCCCACGGTCAATTGTTGTATTGGCACCAATTTCAACATCATCGCCAATACGCACGGAACCCAACTGCGAAACCTTTACCCAGACACCATCATCATTAGCCAACCCAAATCCATCGCTACCAATAACAGCACCAGGATGAATCAAAGCACGGCGGCCAATTGTAACATCGCAACATAGCGTTACATTGGCAACCAAGCGGCTCTCATCACCTATTTGGCACCCCTTACCAATAACAGAGCCAGCCCCAATATCGACTCCAGCACCAATAACAACATCATCTTCAATCACGACTCCAGGCCCAATTCTAGCACTGCTCTCAATCCGTGCTGATGATGCCACTATTGCAGAGGCATGTTGCCCTGCCTTTTGTGCTGGTGATGGGGCAATCAACTGTGCAATCTTTGCAAATATCAGATAAGGGTTATCACTCACCAATGCATTTGTGGGGCAATCGTCTAAAAATTCTTGCGCTAAAATAACGGCAGATGCCTTGGTCGTTTTAAGATATTTTCGGTACTTCCGATTAGATAAAAAGCTAATGCTGCCAGGTTCTGCATCCTGCAACACAGACAAATTGCTGATAATGCAATCAGCATCACCTACCAGTCTGGCATTTACTTTGTGTGCTAAGTCATCCAGTCGATGGGATACCCTCATACTTTATTTTTCAGCTTCGAACTTCTCTTTTAACCGCTGTAGAATTTTGCCAGAGATATTGACTCGCTTGCTGGCAAATATAACGCCATCAGTCAAAATAATATCAATGCCCTCTTCCTTACCAACCTCACGCACTATTTCAGCCACTTGGCGACTTATTGAACTCTGTAATTCATTACGACGAAGATTAAAATCCTCACGATACTCTTCACGAGCATTCTTAAGCTTGCGATGGCGAGAGACGATATCTCTTTCCAAACGTTTTACTTCAGATTCACTCATCACAGCACCATCTCTGGAAAGTTTCTCTTCCAATTTTTTCACTTGCTTCTGCTGCGCAACCAAATCGCTCTCTTTACGGCTAAACTCAGCCTCCAGATTTTTCCGAGCAGCCTCATATTGGGGAGATTGCTCAAAGACTTTAATTGCGTTTACAACACCAATCTTTATCTCCTGTGCACCAACAACGTTGGCACCAGTCAGCCAAAACAGTGTTACCAGGGCAATTGAGGTATATATTTTCTTCAAGGTTAATCTCCAGAACGATCAGAAAGAAGATCCAAAGCTAAATTGGAAATTTTCGATTTCATCACCTGATTGTGTATTAAAAGGCTGAGCCAAACTAAATGTTAACAACCCCATTGGAGAGGCCCAAACAGCTGCGACACCAGTTGAATAACGCAGATCACCTGGCTCAAAGCCTTCGGATCCATCATCTGTATCAAAAACATTACCAAAGTCAGTAAAGATACTCAGGCGAAGTGATTTTTCAGCCAGTTTAAACGGTGCTTTAAACAGGATTTCAGCACCGCCAGTTAAACTCAAATTACCACCCAATGCATCATCGTTTGAATCACGTGGCCCCAGGGTGTTTTCTTTTATACCCCGCATTGAGCGAAAACCACCCGCTTTAAAATTCTCATAGAAGGGCAAGGTTTCTGTACCTGCATAGCCATCACCATAGCCAACATTGCCCTTCATTCCCAAAGTAAACACCTTACTCAAGGGGAAAAATCGTTGCAGTCTATAGCTTATTTTATAGTATTCCAGGTCACTACCTGGCAAAGCTATTACAGCCCCCATACGCTGGTTTCCACCACGAGTTGGGAACATAACGCTATTTCTGGAATCAAAAACCCAACTTACCCCGGCTTTATAGTCCAATAGACTTGTACCATGCGCAGCTTCAAATGCCGTAACTTCTGTTGATGCATCACTGGCTATATTGAAATCGGTGCTTTCCAGATCAAATGTAAACAGCAATCTATCAAAATCACTTATTGGAACACCAAAGTTGACACCCGCAATCATGACATCTGTTGAATAATCAGCGCTATCAAGCTCATCAAACTCTGTTTGCCGGTACTTAAGATTAAAGCCTCGACTGATACCATCCATCGTATAGTAAGGGTTGGTGTAAGCCAGCTGATAGAGTGTATTTGCGCTACTATTATTAAAACCCAGCGTAACTCTCTTACCTGTACCAAGAAAATTATTTTGTGCAATGCTTGTATTGAATGTAACGCCTTGGGACTGTGAGTAGCCCACACCCGCCATAATATTACCTGCCGGCTTCTCTTCAACCGTAATATTCACATCCACCTGATCAGTTGAACCAGGCACCGCTGGGGTCTCTACCGTGACATTCTCAAAGAATGACAATCGCTCCAACCTGTCGCGCGAACGGGAGACATTCGCAGCTGAAAACCATGCAGACTCCATCTGACGCATTTCACGGCGCAATACACGATCACGAGTACGCGTGTTACCACGCAGATTTACACGCCTGACATAAACTCGCTTACCCGGATCCACAAAATAGGTAATAGCAACCTGCTTTTTCTCTGCATCAATCTCAGGGATACTGTTTACATTAGCAAAAGCATAACCATGGTTACCCAAGAGTTCATTGAGTCGCTCTGAACTGCTAACAACTTTTTTACGGGAAAACACATGGCCACGTGTCAGGTGAATCAGTTTAAACATCTCTTCTTTTGGCACGACCAAATCACCAGCCAATAAGATGTCGCTAATAGTATAAACATCACCCTCAGTGATATTTATAGTGACATAGATATCTTTTTTATCTGGGGTAATAGAGACCTGTGTCGAATCAATTTTAAAATTGATATAGCCTTTATTTAGGTAGTAAGAGCGTAGCGTTTCCAGATCACCAGATAACTTTTGACGCGAGTATTGATCCTCTTTGGTATAGAAAGCAAACCAACCGCCCGTGCTGAGTTTAAACTCATCCAGCAGGTCATCTTCGTCAAATGCCTTATTGCCAACAATATTGATATTTTTGATGGTGGCAGCACGGCCTTCAGAGATTTCAATTGCAATGCCTACCCGATTGCGTTCCAAAGGCGTTACTGTGGATGTTAACTTAACGCCATACTTGCCCTGACTAAAGTATTGGCGTCTAAGTTCTTGCTCAATTTTATCCAAAATAGAACGATTGAAGACTCTGCCCTTGGCCAGCCCAATATCCTTAAGTGCTTCCAGTAGCTGTTCTGTCTCAAGTAACTCATTACCAGAAAAGGAGATATCCGCTACTGCAGGCCGTTCGCGGACAGTGATGATTAAAACATCACCTTCTCGCTCCAGGCGCACATCCTTAAAAAAGCCCGTTTTATACAGAGCACGAATAACACCACCAGTCTGTTCGTCATCAATCTGTTGACCAACAGTGACAGGCATATAATTAAATACCGTACCTGCTGAAATACGCTGTAAACCTTCGACCCGAATATCCTGGATAACAAAAGAACCCGCAACGACTGTCAGTGGCGTGAATAGCACACACAGCAACATCAGTTTTGCCAGATATCTATGGGCAAGCAACATTTATTATCTAACCTTTTGTTTTTACGGGTATTAATTGCCTAATAAAACAGGCATCGGTAGAAATTCCAATTATAGAATTTCATCCATTACATATAAGGTGCCTAGTATAGGTTATCTTATCTTACGATCCCAGTAGCCTGGAGAAATCAACAAAGAATGCCAACCCCATCAGCATTAATAAAACAATCATGCCAATCCGTTGCCCCTCTGCCTGAAGCCGCTCTGAAAGTGGGCTTCCTTTGACTGCTTCAATTGCAAAAAAGAGCAGGTGGCCGCCATCCAGAATAGGGATAGGCAATAGATTCAACACTCCCAGACTTATGCTGAGCCCTGCAAGAAAACGTAAAAAAGAGACAAATCCATAGCTTGCTGTCTGTCCAGCTGACTGTGCAATAGTGACAGGACCACCAAGATTTTTGACTGAAGCATCACCTGAAAACATCCGCCCAGCCATTTTTAGGATCAACCAGGAGAGACTCGCAGTTTTTTCAACGGATGCAAACATTGCATCAATGGGACCAAGCTGTACAGTGACCTGGTATTGCTCCAACAGATGGTCATAGTTACGTACACCCGCTCCAATATACCCCACTGACTGGTCATCTTTTTTAGCTCTTGTTTTCAAGCTTACAGAGCTATACCCCCCTGCCCGCTTAAGGTCAAATTGCACCTGTGTATTAGGATGTTTTTGGATATATTTAACCAATTCCCGCCAATCATTTACTACCTGATCATCAACCCCAACAATGTGATCTCCCACCTGTAAACCACCTTGCTCTGCTGCACCGCCAGCAACCAGCTCACCAATAATGGGAGGAATAACGGGGCGTTGTGGCATCAAGCCGACTGTCTCCATAGGGTCATCAGACGCTGATAGGTCACCTATATTAGCCAAATGCAAAAGGCGCATGCGATCCATGCCTCTAACATCCTGCACATGCACTGACACATCATCCTTTTCTATGGATGCAGCAAGTATTGCAAAAACAGCTGTTTCCCAGCTTGGCGTCTGCTTTTGATCGACAGCCAAGATCTTGTCATCTATCTGAAACCCGGCACTGTAAGCTGCTGTATCTTGTTTAACTTCAGCCACTATGGGTTGCAGCCCTGTTTCTCCCATCATAGAGACCAGCCAAAATGCCAAAATTGCAAAGATAAAATTCGCAATAGGGCCTGCAGCTACAATAGCTGTGCGCACAGAAAGAGATTGTCGATTGAAGGCTCGGGGAAGCTGTTCCTCTGGAACTGGTGCTTCGCGTTCATCCAGCATTTTTACATAGCCACCAAGAGGAATAACGGCTATCCGATATTCAGTACCATCAACCGGACTAATGCGGGTCCATAAAGGTTTACCAAACCCGATAGAAAAGCAGAGCACCTTAACGCCTAACTTGCGTGCAACCCAAAAATGCCCATACTCATGTGCGGTAATGAGTATGCCCAGTGTTACCACAAAGGCTAATGAGGAAAAAAGAAAGGAACTCATCAATAGTGCTCTAAACTAAATTATAACTTCAGACCAACATACTAATCTGTTGTTCCGCTATAGCACGCGCCTGCACATCAACCGCCAACAGCTCATCAAGATTTTGGGTTTCTATTGCAGGAATAACAGAGAGAGTAGATTCAATAATCTTTGGAATAGCGGTGAAGCCCACACGCCTATCAAGAAAAGCGGCTACTGCAACCTCATTGGCTGCGTTTAATATAGCTGGCGCTGTTCCACCCTGCTCGATTGCTTGATATGCCAAAGATAAACAAGGGAAACGCTGGCAGTCTGGCGCTTCAAAATCAAGCCGGGCAATTTCAAACAGATCCAGGCTGCTTACACCTGAGTCTATGCGTTCTGGCCAAGCTAAAGCATGTGCAATGGGTGTGCGCATATCTGGATTTCCCATCTGCGCCAATACCGAACCATCGGCATATTCCACCATTGAGTGGATAACGCTTTGCGGATGCAATACAACCTTGATTTTATTTGGCTGAGTATGAAACAGCCAGCAGGCTTCAATAACTTCCAGGCCCTTATTCATCATTGTCGCCGAATCAACCGATATTTTCTGTCCCATACTCCAATTGGGGTGCGCACAGGCCTGCTCTGGGGTAACCCGTACAAGCTCTTCAGCAGAGAGTTTGCGAAAAGGGCCTCCAGAGGCTGTCAGCAGAATGCGACGAACACCTACATCTGCCAACCCGTTAGCATAATCAGCTGGCATGCATTGAAAAATGGCATTGTGCTCACTATCAATAGGCAGAATGTCTGCACCATGTTGCTCGGCTTCATCCATAAACAGCTGCCCTGATACAACCAGTGCCTCTTTATTCGCCAAAAGCAGGCGTTTTCCTGCACGCACAGCTGACAGTGCTGGCAGAAGCCCCACCGCTCCGACGATGGCGGCCATCACATAGTCTACCTCTGGTAGCCGCGAGACCTCCTCAAGGCCGTCCATGCCGCTGAGTACCTGGGTCTTCGGTGCTTCAGACTGGAGTCGGCGCTCAAGTTCACGGGCGCTCTGCTTATCCGCCATCACAGCATAGTCCGGCAAAAACTGTAGACACTGCTGAAACAGATCTTCTACATTGCAGTTTGCCGTAAGTGCAATCGCTCGATACCGATCAGGGTGACGGGCAATAACATCAAGCGTGCTCACGCCAATTGAGCCGGTTGATCCCAATACCGTTATCCCTTTCACTGGCCAATACCTAATAACATAAGCCCAAACACAAAGACTGGGGCAGCAGCTGTTACGCTATCAATGCGATCAAGCACACCACCATGCCCTGGCAACAGGTTACCACTATCTTTCACATCCGCCTGGCGCTTTATAAGACTCTCAAATAGATCTCCTTCAACAGAGACCAGGCAGGTAAGAATGCAGAGCGGTATCGTTGATAACACGCCACCAAGCTCAGGCTTCATCCAATCCAGTACAAAACCACATATAACCGCCCCGACCAATGCGCCATACACTCCCTCTTTTGTCTTTCCAGGACTAATCACAGGAGCCAACTTAACTCGCCCCCAACGTCGTCCGGCAAAGTATGCGCCACTATCGGATACCCAGATAAGAATTAATACGAAGAGCACCAGAACAGGGCCATCTTCACCTTGCCCATGAAGAAAGACAAGCGCCGCCCAGCAAGGCAGCAAAACAAAAAAACCAACTATGGCTCTGAGAGGGTGTGGGCCAGATGTTATTTTATTTATCGCTTTGATTCGAATGAGCAATACCGCCCCAATTAACCAACCGACAGTTGCCACGGCAAGCAATCCACAATTAAATGTGAAACTGGGGATCATCATGGCCACCACGCCAAGAAACACGGCCATCAGCAATAGAAAAACAGACTTCGATGAAGGAGTTGATATATCAGACAGTCTTGCCCACTCTAGGGCACCGAGCATCACGACAGCTGCAAAAAAAAGCGCCACCCAAAAAGTGGAAAGATAAAGAACTCCGCCGACCACAAGCGGAATCAACAAAGCGGCCGTAAGAATTCTCTGAGCAAGCATTATTGGTGGTATATCGTGGAGTGGTTACTATTGATTTTGTTGTGCTTTAATTTGTTCAGAGGTTTTACCGAACCGGCGCTCTCTCTGACTAAACTCTTGTAATGCAAGATTCAGTTCAGCTGCACCAAAATCTGGCCACAGTTGCTCACTAAAATAGAGTTCTGAATAAGCGGACTGCCATAGGATAAAGTTGCTTATCCTTTTTTCACCACCAGTACGAATAAAAAGATCCGGCTCTGGAAAATCTGCAAAGGAGAGCTCTTCACTCAATGCTGCCTCTGTGATCTCTTCAGGCTGCAGTTCCCCATTCTTCACTTTTTCTGCTAGCTTTTTGGCGGCCTGAATAATATCCCAACGTCCTCCATAATTTGCAGCGATTTGTAACAGCAGCCCTGTATTATCGGCTGTCTCTTCTTCTGCAATATGGATGCGTTTTTGCAACTTGTCCGGAAATGCTGTTCTGTCGCCAATAACACGCAACCGGACATTATTGCTCTTCATGCGCTTAACATCGCGCTGCAATGCCACCATAAAGAGATCAAATAGCAGGCCAACCTCTTTTTTAGGGCGATTCCAATTTTCACTACTGAATGCAAAAAGTGTCAGCACCTCAACACCTTTCTTTGCGCACTCTTCAACAACCACTCGCACTGATTCAGCACCAGCACGATGCCCAGAATGCCTTGGCAAATTCCGGCTTTGCGCCCAACGACCATTGCCATCCATGATGATAGCAACATGCCGCGGAATTTTTGTCACTTGGCATTGGTTTTCTGATAGCTCACTATCAGCACCCACGCCATCAAGACCTCCTATGAATAGCGTCAAAACCTTAGAACGCCATTAAATCAGCTTCTTTTGTAGCAAGAAGCTCATCTACTTCTTTAACATGCTGATCAGTCAGTTTTTGAATAATCTCTTCGCCCCGGTGCTCATCATCTTCCGAGATCAGCTTCTCTTTAACCAGACTTTTAAGATCAGAGTTAGCATCTCTACGAATATTGCGAATAGAGATACGTGACTGCTCAGCCTCTTGCCTAACGACACGAATCAGATCTTTCCGACGCTCTTCAGTCAAAGGCGGCAGTGGAACACGGATAACATTTCCTGCTGAATTTGGATTCAAACCAAGATCAGAATTAAGAATCGCCTTTTCAACAGCCGCTACCATAGGCTGCTCCCATGGGGTAATTGAAAGCGTTCTGGCATCTTCAACATTAACATTAGCAACCTGACTCAATGGTACATCTGAGCCATAGTAAGAAACACGAACATGATCAAGCAGACTTGGGTGGGCTCGACCTGTGCGAACCCGCGCCAAATCGTGGCCCAGCGCCTCAACACTCTTACCCATACGTACTGCTGCATCTTTTTTTATATCATCAATCATTTTAGTCTCCGCTCTCCATCAGAGTACCTATATCTTCTCCCTGCAATAGACGCATCAAAGCACCATGCGCATTAATATTCATCACACGAAGAGGGATATTGTTGTCACGGCACAACACAATTGCTGTTGCATCCATCACTTGTAGCTTCTGCATCAGCACCTGGTCATAATCCAGGCGAGAATACATTTCTGCTGAGGGATCTTTATGAGGGTCGGCAGAGTAAACGCCATCCACCTTAGTTGCTTTTATAAGCAGCTCAGCACCGATTTCAACTGCTCTCAAACTTGCAGCAGAATCAGTTGTAAAAAATGGGTTGCCCGTTCCGGCCGCCAACAAAACAACACGTCCTTTTTCCAGATGCCGGACGGCACGGCGACGAATGTAATCTTCACAAACCTCATGAATACTAAGTGATGACATCACTCGAGCTGGGACATCAAGCCGCTCCAATGCATCCTGCATAGCCAGGGCATTCATAACCGTCGCCAGCATTCCCATGTGGTCGCCGGTAACCCGGTCAATGCCAGCCTCAGCCAGCCCGGCCCCGCGGAAGATGTTACCTCCGCCGATAACCACGCCGATCTGAACGCCAGCATTGACCAGATCCCGTATCTCACCTGCCATACGAGCAATAATTTCAGGTTCTATCCCAAAATCTGCCTGTCCCATCAGTGCTTCGCCGCTGAGTTTCAGCAGTACCCGTTTACAGGTCAGTTCAGACACATATTGCCCCTTGTTATAAATATAACTATTGAGTTATTCGCCGCGTACTTGCGCCATAACCTCTTCAGCAAAGTTTTCAGTCTTCTTCTCAATGCCTTCACCGACCTCAAAGCGCTGAAAACGAACCACTTTGGCATTTGCACCAGCCAGCAGTTTTTCAACAGTTGTATCAGGGTCTTTAACGAAAGGCTGACCTAGCAGAGTAATTTCAGATAGGTACTTGCGTACACGGCCATCAACAATCTTATCTACGATGTTTTCAGGCTTACCGCTTTCCAGCGCCTGTGCTTTGAAGATTCCGCGTTCTCTTTCAAGCGTTTCAGCAGGTACACCGCCTGAATCTACGCAGAGCGGATTAGTTGCAGCAACATGCATAGCGATGTCCTTGCCCAATGCCTCATCACCACCTTCTATTTCCACTAGCACACCAATACGTACGCCATGACGGTAACTCACAACTGTGCCATTCGCAGACTCAAAATGAGCAAAGCGGCGAACGTTCATGTTTTCGCCAATCTTTGAAATCAGCGCTTCACGAGCGGTGTTGATGGTTGTCTCCTCACCCTCGTGCAGAGGTTGGCTCAACAACTCCTCGACATCTGCTGTCTTGCCCGTCAGTGCGCGTTCAGCAACCGCATCAGCGAATGAAGTAAAATTCTCATCCTTCGCAACAAAATCAGTTTCGCAGTTAACTTCAACAATTGCGGCTTGCTTGTTATCTGCACTGGCTTTGATAACAATAAGACCGTCAGCAGCTGTTCTACCTGCTTTTTTAGCGGCCTTGGCTTGGCCTGATTTGCGCATATTTTCAATAGCGGCTTCGATATCGCCATTGGTTTCTACCAATGCTTTTTTGCATTCCATCATGCCGGAGCCAGTGCGTTCACGCAGTTCCTTAACCAGAGAGGCTGTAATGGCCATGGTGTTTTTCCTCTACAAATAATTCAAGACTGAACAGCCCCTACAAGGCACATGTAGCCGAATAGGGGCTGTAAGTTCAATGGCCGACTGCTAAAAAATCAGTCGATCCAAAAGCGCGGCATTAAGCCTTTGCAGCTTCTTCCACTTCTACAAATTCATCTTCCGCAGCTCCACCCATGTGAGCAGCGCTGGTCTTGCCTTCCAAGGCAGCAGCAGCAGCACTCTGTACATAGAGTTGGATAGCACGGATAGAGTCATCATTGCCAGGTATGACATAGTCAATATTATCGGGGGCGTTGTTGGTATCAACCACACCAATAACGGGAATCCCCAACTTAACAGCCTCACTGACTGCAATATCTTCATTACCGACATCGATAACAAATAGAGCATCAGGGATGCCGTTCATATTTTTAATACCGCCCAGGCTTCGCTCTAGCTTTTCCATCTCGCGACGCATGCCCAAGGCTTCTTTTTTGTTAAAGCGTTGCTCAACGCTTCCATCCTCAAACATACCTTCAAGCTCTTTTAAGCGTCTAATGGATTGTTTGATGGTTTTAAAATTGGTCAACATCCCGCCAAGCCAGCGGTGATCGACGAATGGCATGCCACAACGTTGCGCTTCTTCACGAATAACCTTTGAAGCTGCCCGTTTGGTGCCAACAAATAGAATTTTGCCACCGTTTGCAGAGAGAGAGCCGATGAAATTCATGGCATCATTAAACAGTGGAAGTGTTTTTTCCAGATTAACAATATGAATTTTGTTACGCTGGCCAAAGATGTAAGAACCCATTTTTGGGTTCCAATAACGGGTCTGATGACCGAAGTGCACGCCTGCCTCAAGCATCTGGCGCATAGAAACTGCACTCATGTGATTACTCCTAAATTGTAATGGGTTAGGCCTCCACGAACCCCAAAAGACAACCCGATTTAACGGGCACCCCGTCTTCTGTGTCGGTGCGTGTGAGAATTAAGCGGTAATCGTTTGCGAATCCGCGGCGCGTTTTATACCATAAACAGCCTGTTGCCACAATTATCCTTGCCTTATTTAAGGCCTTTGATTCCATTAACTTCTTTAGGATTAATAATAATGAGCATTATCATCAAAACGCCCGATGAAATTGAAAAAATGCGGGTAGCCTGCCGGCTGGCAGCTGAAGTCCTGGAGATGATAGAACCACATGTGAAACCAGGAATCACAACCAATGGAATCAATGAGATATGCCATGATTATATTGTAAATTCTCAACAAGCAATCCCTGCCCCTCTCAATTATCGTGGATTTCCCAAATCAATTTGCACCTCTATTAATCACCAGGTTTGTCACGGTATTCCTGGAGGAAAAAGACTTAAAAACGGAGACATTGTTAATATCGACATTACTGTCATCAAAGATGGTTTTCATGGTGATACCAGCAAGATGTTTTTTGTTGGCGAACCATCAGTTCTGGCCCGCAGGCTGGTCAATATCACTCAAGAAGCGCTGCTTCTTGGAATAAAACAGGTAAAACCTGGCGCCAGGCTGGGTGACATCGGCAGTGCAATCCAGCAATTTGCTGAAGCTAATAATTACAGTATCGTGCGCGAATACTGTGGCCACGGTATCGGACGTGAATTTCATGAAGAACCACAGATCGTACACTATGGGACACCGGACAAAGGTATCGTGCTCCAACCTGGTATGTGTTTTACCATTGAGCCCATGGTGAATGCGGGTAAACGCAACGTAAAAGTACTGCCTGATGGCTGGACTGTCGTCACCAAAGACCGCTCACTTTCTGCTCAATGGGAGCACACGCTGCTTGTCACTGATGATGGCTGCGAAATACTAACTCTGCGCAAAGAAGAGATGGATTAGCGCAAGATGAATGATTCTCACATCTTTGACATCAAGGCCTTCGAACACGAACTAAAAACAACCAATAATCCGCTACCCTTATTTCGAAAAACCCTCAAACAAGGCACTGACAAGTTAGCGACTCTCTTTGAAGCTGGCGAAGTAGCTACGTCATTGGTGCATGCCCGAGCCACCTTTATCGACAGCCTGCTGATACACGCCTGGCGCCAGTACATTCCAACCGATGCACATCTGGCTCTCATTGCTGTTGGCGGCTACGGCCGTGGCGAACTACATCCAGGCTCTGATGTTGATATTCTGATTTTGCTTGGTGAGGAAAAACACACGCACCTTAACGAGCCGCTAGAGAAGCTGCTGACATTCTTTTGGGATATCGGCCTGGAGGTTGGTCACAGCGTACGCACCCTTACTGAATGCATTCATGAAGCAGAAAAAGATATCACTATCACCACCAACCTTATGGAATCTCGTCTATTGGCTGGCCCGCCATCACTATTTGAAGCCATGCGAGAAGCTACAGGACCAAATAAAATTTGGCCCAGCGACCAGTTTTTTACCGCAAAATGGGAAGAACAGAAGCAGCGGCACAGTAAGTATGGGGACACCGCATATAACCTGGAACCCAATATAAAAGAAGGCCCTGGTGGATTACGTGACATTCAGATGATCGGCTGGGTGGCAAAACGACACTTTAATGCACAAAGCATGCGTGACCTTGTGTTTGAAGGGTTTCTTACAGAACACGAATATCAGGCACTTATCGAAGGTGAAATCTTTCTCTGGAAGATTCGTTTTGCGCTGCACATCATGAATAAGCGGCGTGAAGATAGACTGCTCTTCGATTATCAACGTGCATTAGCTAATCTTTTTGGTTTCAAGGACAAAAAGCACAACCTCGCGGTTGAGCAATTTATGCAACTCTATTATCGCAACATCATGAAGCTGAATCGGCTGAATGAAATGCTGCTACAACATTTTGAAGAGGCTATCCTGCTAAAAGACCAGCTGGAGAGACCTGTCCAGATCAATAGTCGCTTCCAATCCCGCAATGGTTTTCTAGAAGTCACTCGAAAAGATGTATTTCGCCGTTACCCCATCGCTCTGCTAGAGATTTTTCTACTCTTACAACAGAACCCTTCACTAAAAGGTGTGCGAGCCAGCACTATTCGTTTAATCCGCAGCAACCGACATCTGATTAATGACAATTTCCGGAATGATCTGCGTACACGTAGTCTTTTTATGGAGATCATGCGGCAACCCCAAGGCATCACCCATGAACTAAGACGCATGAATAATTACGGCATTCTGGCGCGTTACATTCCAGGCTTCCGTAATATCGTTGGCCGCATGCAATATGACTTGTTTCATGTGTACACGGTCGATGAACACACCCTCTTTGTTACTCGTAATCTTCGTAGATTTGCCGTAGCAGAACATGCTCACGAATACCCGCTATGCAGTGAGGTAATAGACTCTTTGCCAAAACCAGAACTGTTATATCTGGCTGGATTATTTCATGACATTGGCAAAGGAAGAGGTGGCGACCACTCTGCCATTGGTGCAGTCGATGCCCGAAAATTCTGTAACCATCATGATCTAAGTGAGTTTGATAGTGAACTGGTTGCCTGGCTGGTAGAAAAGCATCTTATTTTCTCCATGACCGCACAACGTAAAGACACCAGTGACCCTGATGTTATACAAGAATTTGCTGAAGAGATTGGTGACACCACCCGTTTGGACTACCTCTACCTGCTCACTGTGGCAGATGCACGAGCTACCAATCCTGCCCGCTGGAACTCATGGAAAAACGCACTGCTACGAGAACTCTACCTGGCAACCAAGCAAGCGCTTACGCGAGGTTTAAATAAGCCTCAGGTATTGGATGAGCTCATCCAAGAGAAAAGAGAAAGCGCCCTCAAGCAGTTGCAAGAGATAAGCATTTCCCAAGAGCGTGCGGAGACCCTCTGGTCTGCACTGAGTGAAGATTATTTTCAGCACACATCTGTTAATGCATTGGCTTGGCAAACACAGCAGGTTTTAGAGTCCACTAATGAGGATCTGCCACTTGTGTTATTGCGTCGCCAAACATCAAGAGGTGGCACCGAGGTTTTTCATTATGGGAAAAATGATACTGGCCTGTTTGCCCTGGCAACCACTATTTTGGATCAACTGAATCTAAATATTGTAGAGGCACGAATTGAAACCGCCACGACAGGCCACACCCTGAACAGCTATCAGGTATTAGAGAAGAGTGGCAAACCTATCACAGGCCAACATCGTAAACAGGAAATCATCGACGCGCTCAAAAAGGGGCTATCTCAAAAAGAACATTTTGAGCAAGGGGTATCACGTCGTATTTCCCGTCGTCTTAAAAGCTTTACCACGCCCGCTCAAATTACCTTTGGGCAGGTTCCGGGGCATCAATATACGGTTATGAAGTTAATCGCAAGTGACAGGCCCGGTCTTTTATCGCAAGTAGGTTGGATCCTTGCCTCCTGCAATATAAGTCTACACGCTGCAATGATTGCTACTATTGGGGCAACAGCTGAAGATATCTTCTTCATTACCGACTGTGACAACCAACCAGTCACAGATGCTGCTCAATTTGACCGCATTAAAAAAACACTGCTGGCAAATCTTGACGGGACAGCAGATTCATAATCTGCCTGGCCATTTTAATTAACCACTAAGTTTCTAAAGGCTAATCTTCATTCCCATAACAGACCACACAATTTTTTCCGCTACTTTTGGCTTTATAGAGTGCCTGGTCAGCCTGATCAACCAGTGATTCACTTGATTCAAAAGAGCCAGAAATTTTCTCTCCCCCTGTATAAAGAGAGACCCCAATTGAGACAGTCACCTGCAACTTTTGCCCATCATCCAGCGTGGTGCTTAATTCAGCAATAGCTCTGCGAATACGCTCTGCAATTTCCAGCGTGACAACTTCGTCACTATCAATCAGCAGTATTGAGAACTCCTCTCCACCAAAACGAGCCAACACATCTGTTCCACGCAGTTGCTGTTTAGCCAGAAACGAGACCTCTTTCAGCACTAGATCACCGGCACGATGACCATAGGTGTCATTAACCTGTTTGAAGTTATCAATATCCAACAGCAGACAGCCCAATACTGCCTTCTTACGCTGGACACGCATAATCTCTTCACTAAGACGCTGATCAAAGAAGCGACGGTTATTTATACCCGTGAGAAAATCTGTCAATCCAACACGCTTTAAACGTTCATGGTTCGCCGCATTCTCCAGGCAGATTGCCACGACAGCAGAGAGACGTTGCAGAAAATCTGTCGCTGAACCTTCAACAAATCTTTCATTCTTAACGCTCCCCAGGTTCAGACTACCAATAAGTTCGTCATAACGAATCAATGGCATCAATGCCACGCTGGCCGGTTTTGTCTTTACCCCAGAGAATAAAAACCCATGCTGTTCCTGTTGATAGGCACCTAACTGAGGACCTACAGTTAAACCATAAACGGCATCCAGTTCATCACCAGTAGCAACAAAAGCCAATGATGAGTGATCGGCAAGCACGACACCTTCATCCTCCATAATATGCTGGAGTTCGTAGGAGGGATCTATCAGGGTTAAAGTGACCGCATCCAACTCAAAGGCAGTGCGGTAATCGTAAATAATGGTGTTGATCAGCTGAACCAGTGAATTGAGGCGAATGAGCTGTAGTTCCTGCTCTTGAAAGCGGCGCATCTTCTGCTCGTTACTGCGTGCTTGAGATAAGAATGCTTTGAGCTGACGGCGAAGGTGCTGATTCTCTGAATAGAGATCATCAGCTGTAGTCTGTTGTTCTGTTTCCTGCTGTTGTATAGCCAAGACTCTCTCCCCCTAACAGCTGTCGTTACTCCAATAGCGACCGGAAATCATATTTCCTGATAGAAAATAGAAAATTTATATTATTTAGGTTTTTTTGCCACTTGGTCCCGTAGATAAACAGGCAGTGCAAACTCTGCTGAAACCGCTTCCCCAGACCTATATCCTCGTACAGCTAGTTGCGCTACATCCTGTGCGCTACAGAACAGGTCACCTTCTACAGCAGACAGGCAACATCCCATTCGTTGAGTCAGTATCTCACTATAGCTTGTCCAGCCTGTACCCACACCGCACCAACCCTCTCCTTCTGGCAGCTCAACCAACTCAGGTGCAGCAACCTGCTCAGCACCTACTAGCGACACTAAGTCATCATCTGCAACCTCATAGGCCGCCCAATAGATCTCCTGCATTCTTGCATCGAAAGCAGGCAGAATCCGCCGAGCACCATTCATTCGATAATAACGTTGCGCCAATGCAGCCAGAGTAGAGACAGGCACTACCGGCAGTTCTGCACCAAAGGCAGCACCTTGAATAACACCCGTGGCAATACGAACACCGGTAAAGGAACCTGGTCCTCGACCAAAGGCTAAAACATCAAGCTGTGACAATTTTAGCTCAGCCTCTGCCAATAGCTGCTCCATCATAGAGAGAATCAGCTCTGCATGCCGACGTGGTGCCACTTCATAACGCTCACTTATTGCTCCATCAATGTAGAGCGCTGCTGAGCAGGCTTCAGTTGCTGTTTCAATCGCAAGTAATTTCATCTTCCACTTTTCCAAAAAACTTTTGCACTTCAGCAGGATCACGTGTCCGCGCCATAGCCGGCATGCTTTTGAGAAAGACATGGCCGTAAGGTTTTGAGAGCAGGCGTGGATCACAGATAACCAACACACCTCGATCTGCCTCATCTCGGATCAATCGTCCCGCCCCCTGCTTCAGTGCGATTGCAGCCTGCGGCACCTGGAATTCCATAAAGGGATTGCCGCCCTGTTTTTTAAAGGCATCTATTCTGGCCTGAAGTACAGGGTCACCCGGCGAGGCAAAAGGGAGCTTATCAATAATGACACAGGATAGCGCCTCTCCACGCACATCCACACCTTCCCAAAAGCTGGCTGTGCCCAGCAGCACCGCATTTCCAAATTCTCGAAACCGTTCTAGCAACTCGCCTTTGGGTGCGCTGCCCTGAACCAGCATGGGATAGTCAATGCGATCTTCCAATGCCTCTGCGGCAATCCGCAAAGCTCGATGACTGGTAAAGAGCATAAAAGCGCGTCCTTCGCTTGCCTGCAAAACAGGGACAGCCACATCCAGCACCGCATCGATATAGCTCTGCTCTCTTGGATCAGGCATCCCCTTTGGCACAAACCAAAGCGCCTGATTTGGATAATCAAAAGGGCTATCCCAGCGAGCGGTAGAGGCTTCAGTCAATCCCAACTGTTTTTGAAAGTGGGAAAAGCTTTCACCTACAGCAAGCGTGGCGGAGGTAAACACCCAAGCCGCAGAGTGCTTCTCCATTCTTGTCTGAAAAGCATCTGCTATTTCTAGCGGAGTGCGGTTTAATCTAAAGCTTTGACGCTGGGTTTCAAACCACCGTATATGTTGATCACCTTTATCGTCACATATCAGGCTGAGCTGCTGCTCAAGCTGCTCACAACGATTCAGGCAGCTATCCAGACCCTTGCCCCGTCCTTTAGCCAACTCCAATAGTTCGGTTAAACCTGCGAGTTGCTCTCGGGTATGATTGAGTGCAGAGACAATCCGGTCATCATAATCCACCTCTTTCCAGTTGCCGCGTCGGATATCCAATCCAAAAGCCAGACGTAAATCTCGCACTGATTTTGAGAGCAATGCTGTTTGATCTGCAATCTCCTGCATATCTCCAGCTTCTCGCTGATATTCGGCTTCCGTATCCCGAGCCAGATCCAGCAATTGTCGCCCACTTACGGTAAGGCCAAAAAAGTTACTGGCAATCTCTGGAAGCTGATGAGCCTCATCCAGGACAAAACAGTCGGCGCTAGGCAGCAACTCACCAAAGCCACCATCCTTAAGTGAAAAGTCAGCGCATAAAAGATGGTGATTAATAACCACCAGATCTGCTTCCTGTGCCCTACGACGTGCTTCAACTAGGTGGCAAGTGCTGTATGAAGGACACTCCTGGCCCAGACAATTATCGGTTGTTGATGTCACTACCGGCCATATCTGTGAGCCTTCAGGGATATGCACCAACTCTGCAACATCTCCGCTTTTTGTTTTTCCGGCCCAACGTTGCACTTGCACCAGATGGTCAGCCATCTCACGCATACGTGTTCTACTATCTAATGCTGCATTTTCCAAACGATGGATACAGAGATAGTTTGAACGTCCTTTAAGTAACGCCACTGAGGTAGGAATCGCCAGTGCATCTCTCACGACAGGAAGATCACGATGATAAAGCTGATCCTGTAGATTACGGGTACCCGTAGAGATGATCACCTTGCGACCTGATAGCAAGGCAGGCACTAAATAAGCGAAGGTTTTCCCCGTGCCTGTACCCGCTTCAGTAATGAGAACTCCGCCCGTTGCCATTGTTTCGGCAACCTTCTCCGCCATCTCCGCTTGTTGGGTACGGTAAGAAAAGTTTTTAATACGCTGAGCCAGCAGACCGCTGGGGCCGAAGATATCGGCAATTTCACTCATAAGAAAAAATACTAGTCGGCCTGGTTATCCCAGACCTCTGGCTCAATGCCATCCTCCTGAGTCCAGGCCAATTGACCAATGATTTTAAAACGGGCAACAGAAAGGGCACCGCGCTTTGCGCGACTACTGCTGGACTTCGCCATGAACTCTTCAATTTCATCACGTTCAGCTTCGTAGATCTCATAAGGCTCATAATTCTCATCCATCAGAACCAGCACCACGCTATCCCAAGGTTGGTCAAGTTTAACCTGACCAATGCGCTGCCCTGATTTTGACTCATCAAAGATGGTGCGACTCTTGATTTGGATGCGTTTGTTATCTCGTTCTGGATCTATCGCATCATAGCCACCTACATCTTCTGTTTTGGGGGCTAAATTAAGTAGGCGAATAGCATCATGCTCAGCAATTTCACTGCTAATGCCGGGAAGTGGCTTGCCCATCGTGCGACGATACTCGGCCGCTAACTGGCGTGCTTGCCCAATCAACTTGTCTGCGGCATAGACACCCACAGCAAATAACCTCAGAAAATTAAGTTAAAGGAATTGTATCTTATTTAATATAGATTAAAAGAACAGTTTTTACATCAAATGCCATAACTAAGATACTGAAGACGAAAGTTTTTTTACACCCACACCCGTTATATTTCAGGATATTTAACGTGAATCACTCTAAAATATCAGACATCTTTTAGCGAGAAAAATCCGCCCTGTTTTCAGCAAGACGGGCACCAGACACATTACCAACACCGCGCCTGGCTTTTGCAATCAAAAGCCAGTTATCCCGGCGCAAATCCCTATCCGCAGCAGCTAATGCATTTGATTTAGAGGCTAAATCTTCTGCCTGGCTATATTGTCTTTGGGCCAAACGAACCCCTGCCAGTTGATTCCAAAGATGTGCATTTCTTGGCTCAATTCGCAATGCCCGCTCCATTGTGGCCGCTGCTCCAACCATATTCCCCACCTCTTTTTGGCGGACAGCTGTCTGTACAAGGTCAGATACTGCCTCGCTCATAACAGGGTTAGCCTTAAAACTTGGCGGAGGTGTATAGACTGCAATCTGCACCTCTTGATTCTTCTCTGCTTGAGATGAAATAGGAGCGCTTTTTTCCTGAGGCTGTACCGGTGTAGTTTCAGGGAATTTTTGAGTAGATGCATGACCTCGATCAGTAACCGGAGCACCCATGCGATAGGCTGATTCCAGACAGCCTGTTAGCGAGATCGATAATAGAATCAGGGCTGTAACAAATAATCTTTTCATTCAAAAAAAACCTCTATCAGATCATTAAATACTGACCCATTAATATTAGACACGCAAGAAGCCCATTCGTTTGGTGAAAACCCTATTATATATGGCACCTGTATTGCCCCATCACAATGCTCATCAGCCCTTAAACCACTTACTGGATCAGTCCATACAGTCTCTATCGACTCAGGTGGCAACATCTCCAGTGCTGTAGGTTGGATATGTTGCATTATTCTACCCCATACCCGCAAAGCGCCTTTGCTGCCACTCAAACCCGCCGGTTTATTATCATCCCTCCCTACCCATACTACGGCGACCTTATCACCACTAAAGCCTGCAAACCAACTATCACGCAGGTCATCAGTGGTACCTGTTTTTCCAGCCAAATTTGCCTGTGGTGAAATATATTGCGCCAATGCACGGCCTGTTCCACTTCGAACCACCTCTTGCAGTACCTGGTTGACCAAATAGACCGCATCGGCAGGCACAGTCTGTTTTACCGTCAAAGGATAACGTTGCAGTGGCTGCTGCTCTGCTGTCAGCACCTCGCGAATAGCTCGTAACGGAGAATGAAAGCCACCTGATGCAAGTGTTTGATAAATCTGCGCCACCTCAAGCGGCGTCAAAGAGATAGCGCCCAGCAATAGTGAGGGATAGATATTTACTGGACGCTTTAATCCTAAATTCTGAAGCTGATTCGCCACTTGGTCCAACCCTACTGACATACCCAAGCGAACTGTAGCCATGTTATAGGAGTGCGCAAGCGCTTGATGTAATGGCACTGTGCCATGTGCTCGTTTATCGTAGTTTTTAGGCCTCCAGATATCACCGTTACGGCTCTGCACACTTAACGCTGTATCTTCTATTGGGGAGAGTAGATTAAAACGCTCAGGCTGCATCAGCGCAGCAAGATACACAGCCGGTTTTACCAGTGAACCAATGGGACGAACTGCATCCAATGCACGATTAAAACCAGCAAAGCCAGGAGTGCGTCCTCCCACGACGGCTAACACTTCTCCACTTTGAGAGCCCGCAATTACAGCAGCAGATTCCAAGCCTTTATTATCAACTGCCAAATGCTTAATCTGTTTTGTCAGTGCTTTTTCTGCCTGCTTCTGAACCCACGGATCTAGCGTTGTAAAAATACGTAGTCCTTCAGAGGTAAGATCTTCTTCTCGGTAGTCCCGATGCAGCTGCCGTCGGACAAGATCCATAAATGCAGGAAAACGACTAGAAGCACTTCCTTTTGCTCCTGTTACACCTAATGAAGCTGACGCAGCATTTTTAGCTTCCTTATTCGTAATCAACCCTTGATCACGCATAATATTCAGAACCAGATTGCGACGTTTTGTTGCCCGTTTTGGATGGCGTCTGGGGTCATAGTAGGATGGCCCTCGCACAAGCGCCACCAACAATGCCTGTTTCGCTAAATTCAACTCATGAAGCGGTCGCTTAAAGTAAAAATGACTGGCAAGCCCAAAGCCATGAATAGCCCGTTCGCCATCCTGCCCCAGATAAATTTCATTGGCATAGGCTTCCAAGATTTCATCTTTCTCATAGCGTCGTTCCAATAATAACGCCATCAAAGCTTCATTGGCTTTGCGCCACAAACTTCGTTCACGAGTGAGGAAAAAGTTTTTCACCAACTGCTGGGTTAAAGTGCTTCCGCCCTGCACCACACTTCTGGCACGAATGTTTGCCCACATTGCCCGGGCAATCGCCTTAACATCAACACCATAGTGTCGATAAAAACTGCGGTCTTCGACAGCAACCAATGCCTGTGCAAGTTTTTTTGGTAATTCACTGCGCTTAATAAGCACCCGGTCTTCATTATGCGCAGGATAGATACTACCCACAGCAGGAGCATCCAACCGAACCAAGCCTACATTTTTACCAGAAGCCGTTTTAAGTGAAGATAGCTGTGCACCTGAGAACTGGAGATCCAGAACTTGGCCTGGCTCCTTACCATCCCAAAAAACAAAGGAACGTGTATGCACCAAAAACCGATGGCCGTTACGAGAGTAACTGCCTGGATGGTGTGGGTATCTGACACTGGTGTAGCCCAGCTGTTTTAGTTCACCTAATAGCTGGTCGGATGTTAAAGCAGCACTGGGATAAAGTTCTAACGGCCGACCATACACTCGCGCAGGCACAGCCCAGCGCTTACCTGCAAACTCATGCTGGACAATATAATCAAGATAGACAGAATAACCAGCAACAGCCAAGCAGGATAACAAACCCGCTCTTATTATCCATCGCCGTAACCAGGAACTCTTTTTTTTATTGCGCCGCTGTGTTTTTTTACGTTTTCGACTGTTAGAACGCCGTGCCATTGAGTAGATCCAAACCCCATTTTAAACATCGAGTATAAAGCAATGACTCAAGAAATGGGGTAAAGCAATTTTAGGCAACGCTTTAATTTACGGAGATATCAGCTAAATTGTCAGCCTAACCACCAAAAAGCGACAGATCCAACCCTGAAGACAGACTACAGTGACGATCTAACGGCAGAGATGGACTTCTGCCGCGATCATCAATAAACATAAATTGAAGTTATTTCTTTGCTGCAGCTTTTTTCTTCGCTTTACGACGGCGTTTTTTAGGTTTCAAAGAAATTTCATATTTTTTAACTGCATCTTTGACCTTGCCGGACATAAATCTAGTTACATCCGTCTGTGCTGATCCCAAAAGTTTTAATAGTGCTGCAACGCTACGATCACCTGCTGTAACCGCCTTCTTAAGCTCGCGGTTCTCATCTTTAGCAGCCTTCAGCTGCTCACGAAGTGATGCAACAATATCAGGGCTTTTGCTCACAACTGCTTTTTTCTTTGCTACCTTTCTCTTCGCCACTTTTTTCTTTGCCACTTTTTTCTTAATCGCCATTAGATACACCTCATTGTAGTTACAAATAAATCACCGGTAATTTCGCTTTTGCATACGCAATAAAACTTTAGGCTTTCATTACTTGCTTACATTCTTATAGCAAGAGCATTTACAGCTACCAATGATGCGGTTAATAAATAAAGCAGACCCCCGCTCTATTCCTTTCAAGATTCTAGAACAACTTTGAAATATGTAAACATAAGAAGTTAATAAAAAACGCAATTAGCCGTTATTATCAACATAGAATAGATAATTTCAACTATATCTGTGTTTTTATTCTAGTTTGCTTGCCAATATTTTATTTGCATCAACCAAATTTATTGCATTGCAGATTAAATAAAAACTAAAAAGCAACGCTATTTAATTTTATTAAAATAAATAACGTGGGGATTCGTTTTATAGACATAAAGTACTTAACTATAGAGATAGCAATGCATTTTATAGCTCATTTCACTTGCAGCAAACAGCTAAAAATCAAACTAACATAAAAAACCAACAATGCTAAACTTGCACTAGAGCAACGAATTTAGTCGGTATTATGGATAAGCAGCAGATAACGGATAAATACTTAAACGCCCTACCGGACAACAATATGCCTTTTGCTACAGACGTTATATATCTAGATGCTGCAGCACGCACTCGTATAGATCCACGCGTTCTTGATGCGATAAAAGATAGTTACCTAAAACACTATACAGATCCACAAAATACACAGCATTTACTTGGCCAGCAAACTGCTGATGCCGTCACAAATGCAAAGATGGAAATCAGTAAAAGCATTGGTGGTAATCCACAAGGCGTCATCTTTGCAGGCGGCGCAGCTGAAGCCAATAACTTAGCTATTTTTGGAGCCGCTAGAGCCACTCCTGAAAAAAGACATATTATTACATTTGAGACAGAGCCCCCCTCAGTTTTTGCTCCTTGCCAATTACTGGAATCTGAGTTTGGATACAAATTATCTGTACTGAGCGTAAACTCATCAGGCCAAGTTGATACATCTGAAATCATGCGATGTATTACAGATGACACACTTTTCGTATCAATATCATATGTAAATAAAGAGATAGGCACCATTCAGGACTTTAAAGCAATAAGCAGTATGACGCAGATGCATGGCGCTCTACTCCATTCTGATTGTTCATTAGCACTTGGACGAATACCCATAGATGTAAACCGCCAATTTATTGATTTACTTACTATATCTGGCCATAAAATACATGGTCCATATGGAACAGGCTGTGTATGGGCAAGACCTGGCATTACCTTTGTTGCCGCAACAGGCGGGAAAAAAACCTCTCACGGCACTCAACCGTGCAATCTTGATGTACCCAATATTGCTGGACTTGGATTAGCTGTGGAGTTGGCTAATGCTGAACTTGAGACCACATCTTCAAAACTGAAAGAGTTAACCACTCATCTAAAAAACACTTTGCAACAGACTATTAGCAACATACACATCATAACACCTGAAAACAGCGTTCCTGGCATCCTGTATCTTTCTATTGAAGGTATTGATAGCAATGATTTGCTCACAGCAGTTGATGGCGTTGCATTTTCAGCTGGACTTGCATCCAGCATAGGCAAACCCAAGCCAGATAGAGTGAGTCGGGCATTAAGCCTTCCTCCTGAACTGTCACGTAACTATATCCGACTAAGCCCTGATAAAGACTTAACATTAGAATTAATTGATACCGCAGTTGCCCGTCTAGCAGATGGGGTCAATACTCTACGATTGAAGTCCTGAGCGAAATATAGAACCTGGCTAACGAGATCTCTTCACCTGTTTTCTTTGCGCTTCTGCAATATACTTTTCCAGTATAGCTCGCTCAGATTCAGACAAATCACAAAAATGTCCGCCAAAGTTTATGCCGCCACCTTGGGCATTATCACGCACAACATCCACTTGCATTTTAAATTGAACTTCACCCCTATCAGGCAATGTAATTGTGCAGACTTCCAAAGTATCTCCACGAGACAACGACACCTTCTTATCCAACATCACACCTACGCCCCCTGCAGATATATCCAGCAGAAAGCCACGAACTGAAGGAACTTCACCGCCCCCGGGCGAAAAAAACGGAATATTGGCTCCTTTCAAGGAAACACGATAAGACTGGCGTTGTTGGCAGAAATATAGGGCAGTCGGCATTTTCACTTTATAAAATGCCATATCCGACTTTTTGCCGACCCCTACAAGGGTAGCTTTAAATCGTAGCTCAACACCATTAACACGACCTGTTACTTTAGCTTCTTTTTGTTGCAGAAACCGCTTGTGCCCCAAGGGAGGAGAAAACTCATCCAGTGCAACTAAATTATGTTCAGGATAAACACCTAAAAGCGCAGTGGTATATGATTCATCCTGATTAGCCATTTGCACTGTAAAGAATGCCTTCTTTTTACGTGCCTGCTTGAGCAATGCAATAATTTCATTTTTTTTTGTGACCAAGAATTTGGGTTTTTTATTAGAATCCCCCAAAGCTTCAGATATTATTTGCTTAAGTGCATTAAACATTTACGATAAATATCCATACAGGTAGCCAGTTAATGTGCCATCACTCTAAGTAAAATAGATAAGAATCAAATAGAATTCAATAAATAGGTTTCCTAAAACAATTGCAGCCCAATAGTATTATCTTTTTTTCGCTACCAGCATGGCCAAATTACGCCATCCTTGCTCAACATCTCCAAGCACACCCTCTTCTCGATAAACACACACATGCAGAGGTCGAAACAGCTCAAGTAACTCATTATCTTTTAAGCACATGCTAGGGCTTGATGGTCCTTCATTACTCACAGCTGTTTGTGTAAATGTCTGGTAGAACAGCAACCCACCAGGGCATAGTGCCTCTATTAAAACTGGCGCCAATGCTCTGTCTAAGAAATGAGCAACAATAATCACATCGTAACTATTAGCTTTTGGGGGATGTAGACAGATATTTTTAACCTGAGCATTGACTGTTAGCCCCTTAGCCTTAGCCTCAGATTGAACTCTATCAATTGCAACATCAGAGATATCCCAAGCATCTACACACAGTTTGGTTTTTTCAGCCAAATAAAGTGCATTGACACCTCGCCCGCAGGCAAGATCAAGCGCATTACCAGCCAAGGGCAACAAATGGAGATTCTCTGTCAGTACTTTAGCTGGCATTCCAGCAGCATCAGCCTGACTATGGCGGCGATTCCACTTCTTCCGCACCTCATCATCACTCATCTCTTTTTGCATATATAGTGAGCTGCCTACATATCTCAGCACTCTAAAATGATATTACAACTGCGCCAAACCGCGTGCTAAATCAGCTTTAATATCTTCAATATCTTCAAGCCCCACAGCAACCCTCACCAACCCACCTCCAATGCCAGCCTCATGCTGCTGTTCAGGGGACAATCTGCCATGTGTTGTGGTTGCAGGATGTGTGATTGTTGTTTTTGTATCACCAAGATTCGCTGTGATAGAGAGCATTTCTGCACTATCCATCACCTTCCAGGCTGCTTCCTGACCTCCCTTAACAGTGAATGAGACAATGCCACCTGGGCCTCGCTGTTGTTTAAGAGCCAGTTCATGCTGAGGATGTGACTTCAGGCCAGGAAAATAAACCCTCTCTACAGCCTGCTGTTCTTCTAACCATTGCGCCACTGCCGTTGCATTATAGGAATGCGCCTGCATGCGCAGATCAAGTGTTTCCAGCCCTTTTAAAAACACCCATGCATTGAATGGACTTAAACTTGGGCCTGCAGTTCGAAGCACGCCAAACACCTCTTCTCCAACAAGTTTGGCATCACCAACCACGGCGCCACCTACACAACGTCCCTGTCCATCAAGAAATTTAGTTGCAGAGTGAATCACTATATCCGCACCTAAAGCCAAGGGTTGCTGCAATGCTGGCGTACAGAAACAGTTATCAACAACCAGCAGGCAATCATATGCTTTGGCAAGGTTGGATAACATTTCAATATCAACCAATTCAGTCAATGGATTTGAAGGTGTCTCCACAAACAACATGCGCGTATTGGGGCGAATGCCTTTCTCCCAGCCATTTATATCTGCCTGAGATACAAAAGTGGTGCTAATGCCAAAGCGGCTAAGATACTTTTCAAACAGTACCGTTGTTGTGCCAAATATGCTGCGCGATGAGACAATATGATCACCAGACTTAAGCAACCCAATACATACTGCAAGAATAGCTGCCATACCCGATGCCGTGGCCACACAGGACTCACCACCCTCCATTGCAGCCAAACGCTGTTCAAAGGCGCGTACCGTAGGATTAGTAAATCTTGAATAGATGTTACCCGGTACATCACCCGCAAAGCATGCTGCTGCCTCAGCTGCACTATTAAATACAAAACTTGATGTAGGAAAAATAGGTTCGCCATGCTCTTTTTCATGGGTGCGATCATGCCCTACCCTTATCGCTCGGGTCGCAAGACCCCAATCATCATAATTCTGGCTCATGCCTGAACTCCAAAATAACTTAAAACCAAATAACTGATACTTTAGCAGGCATAAAAAAACCCGCTCGGTCATGCAACCAAAGCAGGTAGTTTACTACTCGCTTTAGCTGCATTTTTATAGCGCCCGCAATCTGAGACAAATCAGCGCTGTTAAAGAGATTAGAGCCAGAGGGAGCTATTGTCAACCTGGAAAGATCAACCTTTCCCCTTCTAAACAGTAGAGTTGCGCTACTTTTTAGGTATCACAATCATTGTGCAGATCTATACCTGAATCGATAGCACTGCTGTCTTCATTCTTAGCGCCATCGTTTCGTATCAACTCTAACTGCTCAAGGTATTGAGCATTAACATCACCCGTTACATAGTTGCAGTCAAAACAGGAGGTATCAAAACGATCAATTTTTGGGTTGCCCTCTAACACGGCTTCAATCAGATCATCCAAATCTTGGTAGACCAGCTTGTCACAGCCAATAACTTTCTGCACTTCCTCTTCAGATCGTCCGTGCGCTACAAGCTCACTGGCAGCAGGCATATCAATGCCATACACATTTGGAAACTGCACCGGCGGCGCAGCTGATGCGAAATAGACATTCTTGGCGCCAGCATCCCTTGCCATCTGCACAATTTGCTGTGATGTAGTACCTCGAACAATTGAATCGTCCACCAACAACACATTTTTATCTTTAAATTCAGAATCAATGGCATTCAGCTTTTGGCGTACAGATTTCTTACGCACCTGCTGACCAGGCATAATAAATGTACGCCCAATATAGCGGTTTTTGATAAAGCCTTCGTTGTATTTAACACCCAGGGAAAACGCCAACTGCAGTGCTGCAGTCCGACTGGTATCAGGAATAGGTATCACCACATCGATATCATTATCTGGCCAGACACGTTTTATCTTGTTCGCCAGTTTTTTGCCCATACGTGAACGGGCTTTGTGTACAAAGACATCATCAATGATTGAATCGGGACGCGCGAAATATACAAACTCAAAAATACAAGGAGAGAGTGTCGTATTGGCAGCGCATTGATAGGTATGCAAGTTGCCCAGCATATCGATAAACACCGCTTCACCAGGTGCCAAGTCACGTACTAATTCAAATCCCAGGTTATCAAGCGCCACACTCTCCGAAGCAATCATGTATTCAACACCAGCTTCTGTTTCACGCTTTCCATATACGATAGGGCGAATACCATAAGGGTCGCGAAATCCCAGAATGCCATAACCGGCAATCATGGCTACAGCAGCATAACCACCTCGACAGCGGCGATGCACACTGGCTACTGCCTGAAAAACATCCTGCTCATTAATCCGCAACTTGCCTAAAGTCTGCAATTCATGCGCAAAAATATTCAGCAGAATTTCAGAATCCGACCCTGTGTTGATATGGCGCAGATCATCCTGATAGAGATCACGCTTCAATTCATCTGAATTGGTAAGATTGCCGTTATGCGCCAGCGCAATACCGTAGGGTGAGTTAACGTAGAAAGGTTGGGCTTCTGCTGAAGAGGCACTGCCAGCAGTTGGATAACGCACGTGTCCGATACCCATGCGGCCTTTTAGGTTAATCATATGCCGGGTGTGGAAAACATCCCGGGCCAAGCCATTATTTTTTCGTAAATGCAACCTGCCATTATGGTAAGTGACCATACCGGCTGCATCCTGCCCCCGATGCTGCAGTACCAGCAAAGCATCATACAAAGACTGGTTAACTGGCTGTTGCCCTACAATTCCAACAATACCGCACATAAATGATTACCAGAGGAATAACGTTAGACAGAATAAATAGCAGACATGCTTATGCATACTTAAATTTGCTTGCAATATCAGGCGGCAAAAAAGAGCGCAACCATAATGCCAGATCTTGAAAATAGCCAATCAATACTGACTCATGCCACCAGGGATCTGCTGGAATAGCCGTCAACCCAGCTAACAACACCGCGATGCCAACCAACAAGCATCCACGCGCCATTCCAAAAAAAACACCGATCATTCGATCTGTACCAGTAAGTCCAGTCTTTTCAACCAACTGACCGACCAGATAATTTACCAGCCCACCTAGCACAAGCGTGACCACCAGTAACAACAAAAAGGATACACCAAGCCGCATAGACGGAACAGTAATCCACTGCTCAAAATAGGTGGCTAGTTCACGAAAGAAGGTCCAACTTACCCAAAAAGCGAGTATCCAGGCTGCAAGCGAAAGCGCCTCCCGCATAAAGCCCCGTACCAAGCTAATGAGTGAAGATAAAACAATGATACCGATAATAACGTAATCGATCCAAATCAGCGTTTCGAGCGAGGACATCATCTTAATAGCGGCAACTGCACAGCATACACATAGCGTCAGATCTGATTGAGGGAGAGGATTTTAACAGAGCACAGGTATCAAGGGTATCGTTCTATCTTGCCTTTGAGCTTAAATTCACGCTCAATCTGGGCTCGAATACCTTCTGCCTTTTTGTGATCGACCTCGGGACCGACACGCACCCGAAATACTGTTTTTCTATCAACTGAAGCTTGTTCGACAAAAGCAGAGAGCTTTTTGGCCTGGAGGCGCTTCATTAATTTATCTGCATTCGTCCGCTTTCCAAAGCTGGCAACCTGCACAACCCATGCAGAAAGCCCTACTCTGGTCTTCGGCTCAGCCTTTGAGGCAACGGTCACTAACTTTACTATTGGCTTTGATTCCGCGGCCTTGGTTGGTTCAACCTTGGATGCTGCAGCAGGCACCAGTGGTTTAACCTCTTTTTTTGAAACGACTTGAGTTGGGTAGTCACGCTTTGGCTGAGGCGGAATATTGCTTTTGGTGATACTTGAAGTGATCACAGGCTCATCATCAAGCAGCATGGGCACAAAAATCACAACCAGAGCAACCAACACTACAGCACCAACCAACCGTTGTTTCATTTTTTCATCCACAAGCGATCCTGTTTAGGTCGTTTTGATAACAGGGCAAGTATATACCTTTTTGCCGAACTCTCGATACTGTCCAAAATCTTCAATTTACCCTCTGCATAACCTTGGAGACAGTAAAAAAAGAACCAAAAACCAGCACCCTATCGCCTACTGCCGCATGATCAAGCGCCATCATGTACGCTGTCTCTACGCTGGATGCAGTAGTGCTTTGGATATTACTTTCCAAGGCACTAATCTGTCGCTGAAGTGCATCTGCAGATAATCCCCGCTCCCCCTCCAAGCTGCCTAAAAACCATGCATCAACATGGGGAGCCAGTATATTTGCAACGGCAGCAACATCCTTATCCGCAAGCATTGCACAGACCGCCAGCGTACGTCCCGTACAAGTTGCTTTTTGTAGCGAATCTGCCAGTACCTGTGCAGCTGCGGGATTATGAGCAACATCAAGTATCAGCTCAACCGAGCCAGGGATCACCTGAAAACGCCCAGCCAGGTCTATATTTTGCAATCCATGAGATATCGCTTCATGCTTAATTTTAAAGTTTGGTAGCAAGCTAATCACTTGTAGCACTGCCGCTGCATTCTGCAACTGGCAAGCACCAGATAAAGCTGGAAACGGGAGGCTGTCGATATGCTGTTCAGTGCCATGCCAGGACCATGCTTCTGGCTCGGTAATTTCAAAGCTAAAGTCATCCCCAGATACTAGCAGTTGACTATTGAGTTTAGCTGCATGCTGCAACAGAGATGCAGGTGGGTTTAACCCACCAAATACAGCAAGCCGATTGGCTCGCAGAATCCCTGCCTTTTCCAGAGCTATCTGTTCCAGGTTATCACCCAGCCAATCTGTATGATCGATATCCACACTGGCTATCAGTGCCACATCAGGGTCAATAATATTGACTGCATCCAAGCGCCCACCCAAGCCAACTTCAAGAATTACAATATCCAGCACACTGGCAGTAAAAATATCCAGTGCAGCCAAGGTGCCAAATTCAAAGTAGGTTAGCGATTTCTCTCCGCGTGACTGATCAATTCGATCAAAAGCCTGATAGATTGCATCATCACTAAGCTCTTCACCATTAATACGAATGCGTTCGTTATAACGCAGCAAATGGGGAGAGGTATAACAGCCGACTCGATAACCTGCCGCACGAAAAATGGCATCCAGCATAGCCACACAGGAGCCTTTGCCATTTGTGCCTGCAACGGTGATAACAGTAGAGGGAAATGGATGAGGGTAGAGTTGCTGCCATACGGCTGCCACTCGATCCAACCCTAGTTCAATAGAAGAGGGATGGAGTTGAGTCTGCCAATCCAACCAGTCATTTAGGTTTTGGAATCGCATGACGCAGAAAATTTAATTTGAGAGAAAATCCAAAGGACTCAAGGCACAGAATGCGCCTCTTACTCTTCTTCGGCTTCCTCTGGTGCAGGCGGCTCTTGCTCTTCACTTACCTGAGGCGCGACCTCTTCCTCTTCTGATATAGACCGATTGGTCAACATAGACAGTAGATTGGCCATGCGGTCTCGCATCTCCCGCCGGTCAACAATCATATCGATAGCGCCTTTATCCAGCAAAAATTCACTTCGCTGAAAACCATCTGGTAGTGTTTCACGCACTGTCTGCTCAATAACGCGTGGCCCGGCGAAACCGATAAGCGCACCTGGTTCAGCCACATTCACATCACCCAACATCGCCAGACTGGCAGAAACGCCACCCATAGTGGGGTCAGTCAGCACAGAGATAAAGGGAACGCCCTGATCAGCCATACGCCCCAATACGGCGCTGGTTTTGGCCATCTGCATCAGCGAGAACAGTGATTCCTGCATCCGCGCACCACCACTGGCAGAAAAACAGACCAGCGGTATATTGTGCTCCAAAGCAATGTTGGCAGCTCTAACAAAGCGCTCACCAACCACAGATGCCATCGAACCGCCCATAAACTTGAATTCAAAGGCTGCGACTACCAAATCCAGACCTTTTAGCTGTCCACGCATACAGACCATGGCATCACTCTCATTGGTGATTTTTTGGGCCTGGGTCAGACGGTCACGATATTTTTTGCTGTCTTTGAATTTCAGTGGATCCGTTGGCTGTAGCTCAGCACCAATCTCTTCACGGCCTTCAGCATCCAAAAACACATCCAGACGCTTTCGTGCAGCAATGCGGAAATGATGCGCACATTTGGGACAGACATCTAAACCGCGCTCCAGCTCTGCCCTGTATAAAACAGCAGAACAGCCGGGGCATTTTGCCCAAACCCCTTCAGGTACAGCCCCTTTTGTGCCGCCTTCTGTGCGAATGCGGCTAGGCATCAATTTTTCGAACCAGCTCATGTGCTAAACCGTATCATCTTAAATTTAAAATTAGTTAACAGCATCCATCGCCTGACGCATCTCTGCGAGCAGCTCTGCCAAGGCGGGTGCAATCGCATTGGGTGCATCGGCCAATGCCTCAATCTGGGAGACCAGAGCACTACCCACGACCACCCCATCAGCCACTTTTGAAACAGCGGCTGCGGTGGCAGCATCTTTTATGCCAAAACCCACGCCAATCGGCAGATCAGTTGCTTTACGAATCTCATCCAGTTTCTGCTTAACTGCATCAAGATCCAAATGGCTGGCACCCGTCACGCCCTTTAAAGAGACATAATAAACAAATCCACTGGCAACATTGCAGATTGTTTCGATACGCGAACCAATGCTGGTGGGCGCAATCAGGAATATAGCATTCAGGCCATGCTTATCTAAGGCAGGCAACAGCTCACCTGCCTCCTCAGGGGGAATATCCACCGTAAGCGCAGCATCAACACCCGCTTCTGCTGCCGCAGCTGCAAATGCCTCGTAGCCCATTACCTCAATAGGATTTAAATATCCCATGAGCACCACAGGTGTATCTTGATTCTCTGTGCGAAACTCCCGCACCATTTCCAGCACATCACGCAGACTGGTGTGGTGAGCCAAAGCACGTTCACTGGCACGTTGAATAACAGGGCCGTCTGCCATCGGGTCAGAAAAAGGAACACCCAATTCAATAATATCGACCCCAGCCTCAACCATCGCATGCATGATAGAGACTGTAATGCCTGGCTGCGGATCGCCCGCCGTAATATAGGGGATCAGCGCTTTACGACCCTGAGCACGCAGGGATTCAAATTTAGCAGCAATGCGGCTCATATCTTGATGCCCTCCCGAGCAGCCACAGTATGAATATCTTTATCGCCACGGCCAGAGAGATTGACCAGGATAATCTGATCCTTTTTCATTGTCGGAGCCAGCTTTGTCGCATAGGCCAAAGCATGACTGGATTCCAGCGCCGGGATAATCCCTTCAATACGGGTCAAGGCATGGAAAGCTTCCAACGCTTCATCATCGGTTACTGCAACATATTGGGCGCGCCCGCAGTCTTTTAGCCAAGCATGCTCTGGGCCAACTCCCGGATAATCGAGACCGGCAGAGATCGAGTGGGTTTCGATAATCTGGCCATCGTCATCTTCCATTAGATAGGTGCGGTTACCGTGCAGCACACCTGGCCGTCCGGCGCAGAGTGGTGCGGCATGATGTCCTGTCTCCAAGCCATCTCCAGCGGCTTCCACACCGTAGATTTCAATCTCTTTATCATCCAGAAAGGGATAGAACAGGCCGATGGCATTGGAGCCGCCTCCCACACAAGCGACTAATGCATCAGGCAAACGACCAGCTTGGGCTGGCATCTGCTCTCGCGCTTCTCGTCCAATAATGGCCTGAAAATCACGCACCATAGCTGGATAGGGATGAGGACCGGCAACTGTGCCAATAATATAAAACGTATTATCAATATTGGTCACCCAATCACGCATGGCTTCATTGAGGGCATCTTTTAGAGTTTTTGAGCCAGACTCCACTGCCCTCACCTCTGCTCCCAGCAGCCGCATACGGTAGACATTGGCCTCTTGTCGCACGATATCCACTGCGCCCATGTAAACCACGCATTCCAGCCCCAATCGGGCTGCTACAGTTGCTGTGGCAACACCATGTTGACCAGCTCCCGTCTCAGCAATAATTCGGGTTTTTCCCATGCGTTTGGCTAATAGCGCTTGGCCAATGGTGTTATTGACCTTGTGCGCACCAGTATGATTCAGATCTTCACGTTTAAGATAGATCTGGGCACCGCCCAGTTCCCGACTCCAACGTTCTGCATGATAGATCGGCGATGGACGCCCAACATAATGTGCCAGATCCGCATCCAGCTCTGCTAAAAAGACTTCATCCTTGAGGTATTTCTCATAGTTCAGCCGCAATTCTTCCAGGGCTTCCATCAAGGTTTCAGCTACAAACAGACCACCGTAGGGGCCAAAATGGCCATGCTCATCCGGCTGATCAAAATAGGTTTCTCGTTTACTGGTTGGCACTCTCAACTCCACACATAAAGGCCGCAGTCTTACTGGCATCTTTAATGCCCTTTGACTGCTCTACTCCACCACTGACATCCACAGCATAGGGTCTTACCTGCTGAATGGCGGATTCTATATTCTCTGCCGTCAAACCACCTGCCAGCACAATTTCCGGGGCTAACGTAGCCGGTATTGTACTCCAATTAAAGACGGTTCCTGTGCCGCCTGGCTTATCGGGATGATAGGCATCCAACAATAAAGCTGAAGCCTCGGCATACTCATTTCTAAGGGCGCACAGATCAGTATCCTCTCGCATACGCACCGCTTTGATCCAAGGGCGACCGTGACCACGGCAATCTGCCGGAGATTCCTTACCGTGAAACTGAATAAGATCAATACGCACTTGATCCAACACTGCTGCAATATCATCCCTCGAGGCATCAACAAACAGGGCAACCACAGTCACAAAAGGCGGCAATCGGCTCGCAATCTTGGCAGCTTGCTCTATCGTTACCGCCCGTGGACTGGGTGGATAAAAGACAAGCCCAATGGCATCCGCCCCTAGTCGAATTGCATCCAAAGCGTCCTGTTCGCGGGTAATGCCGCAGATTTTAACCCGTGTTCTCATAAGGCGGTAGAAGATACAGGATACCTAGTACTCCAACAAGGTTGTTTTGATGGGTTCAGCGCTACTGTGGTGCTTCGCAACAAGGCACAGCTTGCAGGCAATGGCTTTTGTCCTTGGCAAAAGCTGTAACGCTGTAGCGAAGCACCACAGCAGCGCCCGAAAGGTTGATCTGTCGGCGCTCATGGCGGTGTTACATCTCTTGCAAAGGGCTTAGGCCATTTGCAAGAGATGTGCCTTGCCATGAGCACCGACAGAACAACTGAAACCATCAAAACAACCTTGTTGGAGTACTGACACCAGCAAAAGTCTAAAATACCGGAGGTTCTGGAATTTCAAACTCACCCGGGTAGCCAACATGCATCAGATAAAGCCCTTCAGGAGGGGCTGTAACCCCTCCCCTTGTTCGATCACGCCGCTCCAGCACCTCACGCGCCCAACCCACCGCTTCATCACCACGCCCGATAGTCATTAAGACGCCAGCCAAGTTGCGCACCATATGATGCAAAAAGGCATTAGCTCCAACATTAATAATGATGCGATCATCCTGACGACTCACATCAAGATAGGAGAGGATGCGCACTGGACTTTTAGCCTGACACCCCTGAGCCCTGAATGATGAAAAATCATGGGAGCCTATCAATGATTGCGCCGCTTCATGCATCCGACCCGCATCTAAGGGACGATGTGTCCAGACAGCACGGTTGCGATTGAGGCAGGAGCGAGTCGCACGATTAAGAATGATATAACGATAAGCGCGACTAATAGCAGAAAAACGAGCATGAAATGCTTCATCAACCTGTTTAGCCCAGGTGACATTCACATCAAATGGAAGATTGGAGTTGGCACCTAAAATCCACGAACGGGGGCTTCGTTGAGCTGCTGTATCAAAATGCACAACCTGCCCAACCCCATGTACACCTGTGTCTGTACGCCCGGCACAATGCACCCTAACAGGCATATTCGCTACTAAAGATAGTGCTTTTTCCAACTCTTCCTGCACTGTTCGCACACCCGATTTTTGCATCTGCCATCCACAAAAACCGGCACCATCATATTCAACACCTAAAGCAACTCGCGGCATAACTACACTCAAGCATATATAGAAAAAGGCGCACATTGTGCGCCTTTTTCACTCAACTAAAATTAAAATCTACGAGAGGCGACCCAATAATTCCTGTGCATCCTGTTTCTGTGCATCATCGCCCTCATTCAATACCTCATCCAGAATATTGCGAGCTCCCTCTTCATCACCCATTTCTACATAGGCGCGCGCCAAATCAAGCTTGGTATTGATTTCATCTATTTTGTTGGGTTCTTCCAACATCTCAGACAGAGGCTCATCCATCGTCATAGAGGAGTCTGCATCCAAGTCATCTCCGATCATCAAATCTTCATCTGACAAATCAGGCAAGTCAGCTTCAGCTTCCAGAGGTTGAACGCTATCGCTTTCAGGTGAACTCAATTCATCCAATTCAAGATCATCAAGCGATACATCAGCCAGCAGATCATCCTGATCCCCAACTTCCTCCAGTTTACTAATCTCTTGCTCTAGATCACCCAACATTAACTCATCTGTTTCAAGCGCATCATCAGATGATCCCTCTTCCATCACATCATCAAGAGAGAGAGGTTCACCTAGTTCAGCTGCCTCCTCTGCATCACCTTCCAGAGAGGCGCTACTCTCTTCCGTAGTTAGATCTGCTGTCAGACCCTCAAGCTCCGCGCCCAAATCACCAAAATCGCCTAAATCATCTGCTTCAAGTGCACCATCATCCAGCGACAGATCATCACTTTCGGATGTCTCTTCACGCGATGGCTCATCAGTAAAGCTGGAAAGAGCCGCTGCCAAATCTTCTGACTCACCTAATAGTTCATTTTGATCGCCAGTCTGCTCACTGTCTTCCTCTTCAAGGGCATCTGTCTCAAAGGGACCATCCAAGCCCAGCTCATCCAGACTAAGCGATTCGTCCAACTCACTTGATTCTGTTTCTACGTCCAGCGCGGAAACAGATGAATCCGGCAAATCAGTAGAGAGATCCGTCAACACATCATCAAGTCCAGCATCAGATGGAATATCACCAACATCTGCACTTAGCACTTCATCATCAGTGGTTTCACTTGAAGCAGGCGTCTCTTCCTCAGTATCGAGCCCCAGGTCCAAATCAAAATCCAAACTCTCGTCTTCCAGCAGTGTAGATATTGTTCCCTCTTGCTCCTCTAAGACCTCATCACCCGAATCAAAATCTGCTGTTAGATTGCTTAACTCCATTAAATCAAGATCTTCATCCTGCTCAGCAGCTTCTGACTCCTCTTCTATAGGAGATGCAGCTGGTTGTTCCTGTTCCGGTACAACAACATCTTCACTTGCATTCACGAACAGCTCATGCTCCGGGCTTAATTGATGACCCATGGCCAGTACTTGTTGCCAGCCATCTGCATCTGCTTCTTCAGGATTTTTTATTGCTAACGCCTCAGCCGTTTCGATAAAGGCTGCTGCATTCTTTGTAACAAATAGAATTTCAAGCAACTTGAAGTAACTCTTTATGTGGTCAGGATCACGGGCAATGGCTTGTTGCAATAGCTCTTCGGCTTGCTGATAGCGCCCATACGCAATATAAACATCAGCCTCTGCAACCGGATCAACCTCACCAGTATCATCCTGTAGAACATCCATATCGCTGTGAGAAAATTCACTCAAAAATGATGTCTCTGCAGCTTCAGACATCACCCCTTCCGTGTCAGTGCCTGCACTACCCAGCGATTCAGTATCCTCTCCCTGAGTGCCAACTAGAATACTCTCTTCGAACTCTTCACTTTCTGCTTTATTGCGGCGAGCAAGTAATAAAAGCAGCAATAAAATTACAAGACCGCCACCTGCTGCGGCAATCATATTGTCTTCAAACAGGCCTTTCAGCGTATCAAGAATGGATTCAGTAGGCTCTGCCTTTGGAGCAGTAGGCGCAGGAGCTATTTGTGGTTTAGGGGCGACATCTGTTGCCTCTGTTTTATCCACCTCTGCTTCAACTGGCACTTCCTCTGTATCTACAATTTCAAGCTCTTCTGATTCTTCTGCTATATCTATAGCAATCTCTGTTGTCTCTGATTCAACATCAGCTGCAACTTCAGCCATGGGAGCTTCTTCTGCTATCTGAGCAGCATCAACTTGAGATTGCTTCAGTTCATTTTGCAAACGGGCAAGCTGTTCGTTTCTAACTGCCAGCAGGCTTTCTAAATCTGTCAGCTGGCTTTCCAGCTGTGATACCTGGGAGCTTAGATCGTTACGCTCCTGCTTGGCGCTCTCAAATTGCTCTCGAGCTAGAATAAGCTCATTCTCAAGTTTGGATGTAATCTCCTCTGAACCATCCCCTTCACTAGCACCGCCCTTGCCTTCTCCTTCAGGACGAACAGAAGCTAACTTTAGCTTGCTATCAGGCTTTGGCGCTTTTTTGCTGGCAGCGGCTTCTGAAGAAGGTGCAACATCTCCAGCCAAAGCTGCCCGATACGCTTTCCATTCTGTAACTTGATTGCTGAACTCATTTCTAGCTTCACGAGCAGAAATCAGATCAATCTCCTCCTGAGTGGGCATGCGCAGGATAGAGCCACGTTTGAGGTTATTTACATTTTCCCGAATAAAGGCGTGAGGATTTTTGCGCTGTAACGCGATCATCATCTGCTTTACGCTAACGCCTTGTGGTTTAGTCCTTAAAGCAATTGGCCACAAAGTTTCATTCGCCATAACAGGGCCATATTCATCAACACCTGCTTGCGGCATTACCGCCTCTACAGGTTTGGCTTGTTGCGGCTGGAAGGTTGTGGTTGATGGGGCAGATCGAGAGGGCTGCTGGGTGGTTGTAGGCGCAGGTGCTGCCGTAACAGGAACACTGACAGGGGCTGGTTTACGATCCAGTGTAACAGGAGGATCAAGCAGAACTGTATATTCGCGTACCAGTCGGCCTTTGGCCCAGTTCACTTCGATAAGAAAATTTAAAAACGGTTCGCGGATTGCCTGTCTGCTGGTTACATGAATAACAGGTTGTCCATTATCGTCAAGATCTGCTGCATACCGCAGCTTGGTTAGAATGAAGAGCCTATCAACACCAGCACGCTCAAAGGCTTCTGGTGATGCGAGAGTTATCTTTATGCCATCCAATTCATCAGCTTTCACCGAGAGTAGATCAATGCGAGCATCAAATGCCTGGTTTAACGCTGATTTCAGATGAATTTCACCCAGACCTAACGCAAAAGCGCCACCTGGTATAAGCAGCACTGCCAACATTAATAGCAAGGTTAGTCTTCTAACCATGTCTTCTCCCCGTTTCCTCTTCTTCATCAGGAGGAATTAAACGCCCATAACGGCTATAAAATCTTTGTTTACGCTGCTAACAAAGTACACTGTAGAATAAACATAATGTTTATTCGCTAACTATAGCTTACAAATAGTCTTTTACCAAAACTTCAGCAATCTGAATACTATTTAAAGCAGCCCCTTTACGCACATTGTCAGAGACCACCCACATATCCAAACCACGGGGATGGGAAATATCTTCCCGAATGCGCCCTACGAAGGTAGCGTCTTCTCCGACAGAATCTGTAACCGCAGTGGGATATGCACCATCGCAAAGTTCATCAATGACTGTGATTCCAGGTGCCTGGGTCAGCAATGCCCTGGCTTGCTCCGCTGTGATTTTATCTCTTGTCTCAATATGAAGCGCTTCAGAGTGGCCATAAAAAACAGGGACTCGCACTGCGGTTGGGTTAACCTGAATAGCATCATCCGCCATTATTTTGCGCGTCTCCAACACCATTTTCATCTCTTCACGGGTGTAGCCATTTTCCTGAAAGGCATCAATCTGGGGCAATACATTAAAGGCAATCTGTTTGGGGTAGAGATCAGGGGCTATTGATTTCATATTGAGCAGATTAGCCGTCTGCACTGCCAGCTCTTCAATACCTTCTTTACCGCTACCGGAGACAGCCTGGTAGGTACAGACATTGATACGCTTGATTCCAACTGCATCATAGATAGGTTTAAGGGCAACCACCATCTGGATAGTAGAACAGTTGGGATTGGCAATAATGCCCCGATACCGATAATCAGCGATAGCTTGCGGGTTAACCTCTGGCACCACCAGAGGAACTTCCTCCTCATAGCGAAAGTGGGATGTGTTGTCGATAACTGTGCAACCCGCATCAACTGCCTTGGGGACGAATATTTCAGAGATGTTGCCCCCAGCAGAAAAGAGGGCAATGTCAACCTTGCTGAAATCAAATTCATCCAACTCTTCGACCTTCAGCCAGCGGTTGCCAAACTCCACCTTCTTGCCTACCGAACGACTGCTAGCCAGCGCATAGACCTTATCCACAGGGAACTTACGCTCAGCGAGGATAGAGAGCATGGCTTCACCTACCGCACCAGTAGCCCCAACGACAGCAACATTAAACTTTTTATCCATCAGCTAGTTAAACCACTTTAGTTAAATAACAACATTTATTGTTCAAGCAGGATGCGTAACATACGTCGTAACGGCTCAGCAGCGCCCCACAGCAATTGGTCACCCACTGTAAAGGCTGAGAGATACTCTGGCCCCATATTCATCTTACGCAGGCGACCAACAGGCACCTCAAGGTTCCCCGTCACTTTGGCTGGCGTCAGCTCATGCATAGTGGCCTCACGCTCATTTGGGATGACCTTGGCCCATTCATTGGCCTCTGCCAACATAGATTCAATCTCATCCATGGGGACATCTTTACGCAATTTGATGGTCAATGCCTGGCTATGACAACGCATCGCACCGACGCGAACACAGAGACCATCTATAACTATCGGGTTATCTTCACGCCCCAGAATCTTGTTGCTCTCTACACCGCCCTTCCACTCTTCACGGCTCTGGCCATTTTCCAACTGCGTGTCGATCCAAGGGATCAGACTACCAGCCAGTGGAACACCAAAATGATCCGTAGGAAAGGTATCGCTACGCAGGGTTTCTGCAACAATCCGATCAATCTCCAGGATGGCTGAGGCAGGGTCATCCAGCTGTGATTTGACCGCAGCCTCTGCTACACCCATTTGAGTCAGCAGCTCACGCATATTTTTCGCACCGGAACCTGATGCAGCCTGATAGGTCATGGAGGTAGCCCACTCCACAAGATCATTCTGGAACAACCCGCCCAGCCCCATCAGCATCAAGCTAACAGTGCAGTTACCACCTACATAATTCTTGATGCCAGCAGCTAATCCATCTGTGATGACGTTCATGTTTACGGGATCAAGGATAAGAATACTCTCCTTATCCATGCGCAGAGTTGAGGCTGCATCAATCCAGTATCCATCCCAACCCGCTGCACGCAGCTTTGGGAAAACCTCATTGGTGTAGCTGCCACCCTGGCAGGTGACAATGGCATCCAAGCCCTTTAGAGCATCAATGTCCATCGCATCTTTTAGCGGCTGAGCACCCTTGCCCATATCCGGCCCATCCTGCCCCACCTGTGAGGTGGTAAAGAAGACCGCATCTTCAATCAGATCAAAGTCACTCTCAGTCTGCATGCGCTGCATCAGAACTGAGCCGACCATACCGCGCCAACCTACAAAGCCTATGTTTTTCATAGAGTTCGCCTATCTATTTAAGCATTCACTTTAACTACTAATCAGCCTTTTATAGCTGCAATAACTGCACTACCCATCTCTTCAGTGCCAACCTGCTGCATGCCATCAGACATAATATCGGAGGTGCGCAAGCCTTGATCCAGCACTTGCTCAACAGCCTTCTCAATGCGGTCTGCCATTGCAGATTCATCCAAGCTGTAGCGCAGCATCATGGCAACAGAGAGGATGGTAGCCAACGGATTAGCTACACCCTGCCCGGCAATATCGGGAGCAGAGCCATGAATCGGCTCATACATGCCTTTACCATTTTCATCCAGCGATGCTGATGGCAGCATACCAATTGAACCAGTCAGCATGGCAGCACAATCAGATAGGATATCGCCAAACATGTTGGTGGTCACCATAACATCAAACTGCTTAGGTGCTTTCACCAATTGCATGGCTGCATTATCAACATACATGTGGCTCAGTTCGATGCCTGGATAATCTTTGCTGGCGCGAATAGCAACCTCACGCCACATCTCAGTGCACTCCAGCACGTTGGCTTTATCTACAGAGCAGACCCGACTGTCTCGTTTCTGGGCGATATCAAAGGCAACTCGCACGATGCGGTCAACCTCTGATTCTCTGTAGACCAGTGTGTTAAAGCCTTCTTTCTCACCACTCTCCAGTTCACGGACACCACGTGGCTGACCAAAGTAGATACCACCAGTCAACTCACGCACAATCATCAGATTCAAACCTGAGACCACCTCTGGTTTCAGTGTTGAAGCATCAGCCAGCTGTGGATAGAGAATAGCCGGACGCAGATTGGCAAACAGATTCAATTCTGAACGCAGCCCAAGCAGCCCTTTTTCTGGACGAACAGAGATATCCAGTGACTCCCATTTGGTACCACCCACAGCACCCAGCAGAATCGCATCAGCCTCTTTGGCCAGCTCTAGCGTTGCATCTGGCAATGGATGGCCTGCTGCATCATAGGCAGCACCACCGACCAGCGCCTCATCCAGCTCAACATCCAAGCCACACTCTTCACGCAGGCAGTTAATAACATTGACTGCCTCGGCCACAATCTCAGGGCCAATACCATCACCTGGAAGAATTAGAATTTTTTTACTCATAATCTTTTCCTCTCCTTTACGGAGACCTCAATTTTTAAATTTCTTTGTTACTGGGTAAATAACCAGGGTGCTGTTTGTTGCTGCTTGGCTTCGTAGGATTTGATCGCATCCACATGCTGGAGCGTCAAGCCAATATCATCCAAACCATTCAGCAAACAGTGCTTGCGAAACTCACCCACCTCAAAACTGATGCTTTCACCATTGGGCAGACTGATCAGTTGAGCCTCAAGATCAACGGTCAACTCAAGGGCCTGTTCACCCATTGCTGCTTGAAATAGCCCATCCATTAGTTCACCTGATAAAACAACAGGTAATATGCTATTCTTAAAGCAGTTATTAAAGAATATATCGGCAAAACTTGGAGCGATAACCACACGAAAACCGTAATCCTCCAAGGCCCATGGGGCATGCTCACGAGACGAACCACAGCCAAAATTATCACGAGCAAGCAAGACTTGCGCACCCTGATAGCGGGCATCATTCAGCACAAAATCCATATTTAAAGGACGGTCAGAACAGTCCACCCCAGGCTCTCCTCGATCAAGGTAACGCCACTCATCAAACAAGTTTGGGCCAAAGCCGGTGCGTTTGATGGACTTCAAAAACTGCTTGGGAATGATGGCATCGGTATCCACATTAGAGCGATCCAATGGCGCGACAATACCGGTAAATTTCTTGAATGCATCCATTAGAGGCTCCTCACATCAACAAAATATCCAGTGACCGCTGCTGCTGCTGCCATCGCAGGCCCGACAAGATGGGTACGCCCACCAGCACCTTGTCGGCCTTCAAAATTACGATTGGAAGTAGAAGCACAACGCTCACCCGCTTCCAAACGATCAGAATTCATCGCCAGACACATGGAACAACCTGGGTCACGCCACTCAAAACCGGCTTCGATAAAGATCTTATCCAGCCCCTCTTCCTCAGCCTGTTGTTTAACCAGACCAGAACCCGGTACTACCAACGCCTGCTTGATGCTATCAGCTACTTTCCGACCTTTAGCCACAGCAGCGGCATCACGTAGATCTTCAATGCGTGAATTGGTGCAGGAGCCGATAAAAACCACATCCGGGCGAATTTCACTACAGGGCGTACCCGCCTCAAGCCCCATATAATCCAACGCCCGTTGCATACCATCTGCCTTAACGGGATCTGATTCCTGCGCAGGATCAGGCACCACTCCGGTGACTGGCACAACCATCTCTGGTGAGGTTCCCCAGGTCATCTGTGGTTGGATATGGGTAGCGTCAATGGTAACCACTTGGTCAAAATGAGCACCCTCATCGCTGTGCAGATCCTGCCAGGCTTCCACCGCTCGATCCCAGATTGCACCTTTTGGTGCATACGGACGGCCTTTTGTATATTCAATAGTGGTGTCATCCACTGCGACCAAACCCACACGAGCACCCGCCTCGATGGTCATATTGCAGACAGTCATCCGACCTTCAACTGAGAGATCACGAATCGCCTCACCAGCAAACTCAATCGCATACCCCGTACCGCCGGCAGTACCAATCTCGCCAATGATAGCCAACACCAGATCTTTGGCATCTACGCCCTGACCCAGTTTGCCTTCCAGCTTGATCAGCATATTTTTGGATTTCTTTTGAATCAGGCACTGAGTGGCAAGCACATGCTCAACCTCCGAGGTGCCAATACCAAAAGCCAAAGCACCCAGCGCACCGTGGGTTGCAGTGTGGGAGTCACCACAGACCAGTGTCATGCCTGGCAGGGTTGCACCCTCTTCCGGGCTGACCACATGTACAATCCCTTGGCGGATGTCATCCATCTCAAACTCAGTGATGCCAAACTCCTGGCAATTTTTATCCAGTGTCTCCACCTGAAGGCGAGCAACCGGATCAGTAATGCCCTTATCTCGATCCTGCGTCGGCACATTATGATCCGGGGTTGCCAAATTAGCGCCTGTGCGCCATGGCTTGCGACCTGCCAACCGCAGTCCCTCAAAAGCTTGGGGCGAAGTCACTTCATGTACCAAGTGACGATCTATATATAAGAGTGAAGTGCCATCCGCTTCTGAGCGAACAATGTGTGCTTCCCAGAGTTTGTCGTAGAGGGTTTTCATGTCAAATCCAGTCTCAATCTGTTCAAACTATCGTTAAATACAAATGCAGCATAGTCCTATTGGAATATAAAATAAATTCATATTTTTTATTCATTCGATTCCTGTAGGTTATACTCATAAAATGGATATCAATAACCTCCGGGCTTTTGTCAATGTTGCTGAGCATGGTTCTTTCTCATTGGCTGCAGAGAGGCTGCACTTAACCCAACCTGCCATCAGTAAGCGGGTCGCTGTGCTTGAGTCTGAACTGGATACCCGACTCTTTGATCGCATTGGCCACCAAGTCACTCTCACAGAGGGAGGGCGACAGCTATTGCCCCGAGCCAAAGATATGCTCAATGAGGTTACCGATATCAAACGCAGCCTGGCCAATCTGACTGACCAGGTTACCGGCACACTCAGCATGGGCACCAGTCACCACATTGGCCTGCATCGCCTCCCCCCTGTGTTGCGAAAATTCAGCCAATACTATCCAGACGTTCAGCTAGATATCCAATTTATGGGATCAGAAAATGCCTGCAATGCAGTAGAGCATGGGCAACTGGAGCTAGCCATTGCAACCCTGCCTACCAAACCTTCTCCTCAGCTGGAACTGACTGCAATCTGGAATGATCCTCTCTGCTTTGTGGTGGGCAAAGATCATCCACTGGCTACTACCCACCTGCCAGATCTGAAAACTTTATCTGAACATCAGGCCGTGCTGCCAACCATTGGCACCTACACCCGGGACATCCTGGAACAGGCTCTCACACCCAAGGGAATCACCATCCAAACCGGTATCTCCACCAACTATCTGGAGACACTGAAAATGCTCGTCTCTATTGGGCTGGGCTGGAGTCTGCTACCAGGCACACTCATAAATGACGATGAATTCAAAATACTACAGATAGAAGAGTTACAACTTACACGTACCCTCGGTGTAATCCGCCATCAAAAACGCACCTTGTCCAACGCTGCACGTGCCATGCTGGAAGCATGCCAGAAAAGTCAAAGTGTATGAATACAAACTTAAACTGATAACTGGCAATAGGGTGGCATGGGTGAAAACTCCATCATCAGTGGCTACAACACTGTCAGCCAGTCTAATTGGGTGTTGTTGTAGTTGTAGGCTATCGGTAAGATGGGTTCTACGTTAGAACTCAATTTGCAGTCTTTGTGAACGCACCTCTACCACAGCAGAAGCCATCATCCGTTCAAAAGAACACAGCCCATGTTATTGCCATCTCCAGTGGTAAAGGCGGGGTTGGTAAAACAAATATAGCTACCAACCTGGGCATTACACTCGCATCCAGCGGTAAAAAAGTCTGTATCTTTGATGCCGATACCAATTTGGCTAATATCAATATTCTGCTTAACATCAATCCACCACATACACTGCAACAGGTGTTAAATGGTGAGAAAAAGATTGAGGAGATTCTGGTCAATGGTCCGGCAGGGCTACAGATTGTTCCTGCGGCCTCGGGGATTGCAGAGTTCATTGAGCTGGATCGAACACAGCAGGAGCGCTTACTCTCTGCATTAAAGCAGCTGGAATCCCATTTTGACTATCTGCTTATCGACACTGCCGCCGGTATCAGTAACCCAGTGCTTCATTTCCTGCAAGCAGCACCCTATCGCATATTGATAATTACGCCAGAACCCACTTCACTGACCGATGCTTTTTCACTGATTAAAGTGTTGAAGCAACGTGGGCTGGAGCAACCATTTTTTACTATCGTCAATATGGCAACATCTGCCGCCGATGCCAGTGCTGTTTATCGGCGTTTTAAATCAGCCGTGGCAAAATATCTACAACAGCATGTTCGGCTGCTTGGTTATGTGCTCTCTGATGCAGAGCTAACCCGTTCAGTCATTCAACAACAGGCTGTGGTAACACGGGCACCCTCAGCAATAGCCAGCCGCTGCATACTCAATCTATCCAATAGGTTGGAGCAATACCTGGAGAGTGATAAAAGCAATGCCAGCTTCAGCGCTTTCTGGGATGAGCAGTTAACACCAGTAAGTCAAAGTGAGAGCAATCTACAGACTGTACAGTCAGACAGTAGATATGCAACCACTATAGAAGATGTAAAGCGCTATCTACAACAATGCAATACTGAAGAAGCAGAGGCATTGCTATTACAGCTTACTCAAAGCTGGATCGAACGTTTTGGTAGCGTACCGCCCACATTGCTAAACGAGACAAAAGAACAATGCTCTGCCGTAGCTACAAAAGAGGTATTAGCATCAACACCAGCAGAACTATCGCAGGATCTGGCTGGCCTGCAACAGGCAATTCATTACGCCCAATTGTTAAGCAAAACCGAAGCTGAATTTTCCTAGCCTGCTTTATTACTAATAACCTGGTGGTAAATACAGGTTAGTGCGCCGTAGATAACAGCTCCAGCGTATGATCTGCCGATAGAGGATAGCTCAACAGGTAACCCTGCGCCTGTGGGCAGCCAATTGAGCGCAGATACTCCAGTTGTGTTTCCGTCTCAACCCCCTCTGCAATTACACTCAATTCCATATCCTTAGCCATGGAGACAATGGCTGTGATAATCGAGTGCTGATCTTCTGTTGATTGAATAGTATTAATAAAAGAACGATCCATCTTCAGCGTATTCAACGGCAATGACTGAAGATAACAGAGCGATGAGTAGCCGGTGCCAAAATCATCCACTGCGACCTGAATACCATGTTCAGCCAGTTGACGCAGCTTTTCGACCACATGATCAATATCTTGCACCAGGGCATTTTCAGTAATTTCTAATTCGAGCATTTTACCCGGCATCTGGTTCTCTTCGAGGATATCCAGCACGGTCTGCACAAAGTCGGCTCGATAGAGTTGCGCAGCGCTCAGATTAACCGCAATCTTGATATCAGAGATCCCTTGACTGCACCAACGACTATATTCAGCACAAGCAGTGCGTAGCACCCATTCACCAATATCAGTAATCTGCCCGGTCTCTTCCGCCAGGCTAATGAAGTCAATTGGGGAAATCAGCCCCTCTTCCGGGTGTTGCCAACGAATCAACGATTCAACACCAACAATCTTGCCCGTATCAATGGCCTGTTGTGGCTGAAACATCAGCACAAACTGATTCTCTTCCAGCGCTTTGTGCAATCCATTTTCCAGAGAGTTATGACGGGAGACGCGGCCAAGCATGTTGTCTGAAAAGAATTCATAGCCATTTTTGCCGCGCCCTTTAATATGGTACATCGCCATATCGGCATTTCTGATCAGTATATCTATCTGCTCTCCATCGTCAGGATAGAGTGCAATACCAATACTCAGACCAATAAAAACCTCGTTGCCGTCTATCTCAAATGATCGTTTCAGATTGCTGATAATCTTGCACGCGATAATGGCCGCATCTTCACGGCAACTAATTTCCGGCAGTAGCAGATTGAACTCATCGCCGCCGACTCTGGCCAGCGTATCGCCATCCCGCAGACTGAGGCGCAAGCGTTGAGCCACTGCATGCAGCAACTCATCACCCGTCATGTGGCCAAGTGAGTCATTAATGATCTTGAAACCATCGAGATCAAGAAACATCACCGCCAGCATCTTTTTATTGCGCTTTGCATGAGACATCGCAATCTCAAGCCGGTCACGGAATAAGATACGATTTGGTAGCGAGGTCAGCGCATCATGGTAAAGTTGGTGATTAATAATGGCTTCAGCTTTCTTACGTTTGCTGATATCACGAATCACACCATAAGTGCCTACAAACTGCTTGCCATCTGCGTTATCCGACTCTTCATAAACGCCCATTGCATTTAATTCGACAGTGATCAGCTGGGATTCAAGCGGCATATCAGGCAATGATTGAGCGCCCTTCTTCACCATCCTAAACTCAATATTGCGTGTAGATTTTGGCTCCATACGACACTCATTAAAAGTGCTGTGTGCCTTGCCTAAATCATAGGGATGGACCACTTCAGAATAATGTTTACCGAGCAGATCATCATTGCTATAACCAAGCAGGTTTGAGATGCGATTGTTGATAAAACTGAAGCGCCCTTTTTCATCAAGCATATAAATGATGTCAGGCGAATTATTAACTAGAAAACGGTAGCGCCGCTCTGAGTTAGCCAACCATTTCTGCATGCGGCTGTTTTCAGCTTTTAGATAGCGCTTATGCAAAGCACTCTCGAGCGAGTGCAGTAGTTCGGCATTGGCATAGGGTTTACGTAAAAAGTCATGTGCACCCTGTTGTAATGCCCAGGTGGCCTCTTCGAAGTTGGTCTCACCGCTAACGATGATGACATCACTTTGCGGAGAGTGCTTCTTAACAAATTGCATCACCTCATGGCCATCAACCTCGGGCATTTTCAGATCAAGCAGAATGACATCATATACCGACTTTTGCAGCGCCTGAATTGCTGCTGCACCGCCATTGGCGGCTTCACATTGATAGCCTTGCAGCTCAAGCAGTTCTTTTACGCACTGGCATAGACGCGGCTCGTCATCCACAACCAAGAGCTTTACGTTGCCCCTACTGTTGTCTTTAGCGCTACCTTGCTGTTGTTGTTTTTTTGGGAGTTCGTAGCCGGTAGCCTGCCATGTATTACTAAATACCATGATAGCGCTCCGACACTTAATATTTTAATTTAATATAGATCAATATCTATTTGATTGATATATCCATCTGTCAATTTTTTTAATTATTATTTATTAAGCATTTTTCATGGGCAACAGGACCTGAAATTCTGCTCCTCCACTTGCATCACTCCGACAGCTGATAGCACCACGCATATCAGATATAAGCTTATTAACAATGCTCAGACCAAGGCCTGCATTGTCTTTGCCTTTTGTGCTAGTTATGGGCTTAAACAGATTCTTTATTGTGCCATTTGTCATGCCTTGGCCAGTATCAGAGATCGTTAACTCAACAAAAAGCGCTCCATTAACATTGACTTGTCCACGGGTAGTGAGCTTTATTAGCCCACCATCCGGCATCGCCTCTACTGCATTTTTGACCAGGTTAGTAATCACCTGTTTCAGACTATTTCGATTACCCAATACCAGCGGCAGATTTTCATCCAAAGTCATAACTTCTCGAATATCGTGACTGGCAAAGAGCGAAGTACGGAAAATTGAGAATAGATCCTGTATCAATGCATTCAGGTCTACCTCACCCTGTAGAGGGTTATCTGTCTGCGGCAAATCTTTCATACGCATCAGAATACCCGTTACCCGCTCTACCTCCTCTTTTAAAATTGTCAGCTGCGATTGGGCTGCATGGTCTTCACCCAATTTTCCAGCCAGCAGTTGCAAATAATTATTAACAATACTCAGTGGATTGTAGGCCTCATGCAGCAGCTTGCCTGTATGTTCCTGTTGTCGTGCACGTTCACTTGCAAGCAGTTGTTGCTGCTCTTCCAACTGCTGCTGCCAGCACTGGATCACCCGTGCCGCCTCACTAGCAAAATGAGATATCAAATTCTGTTGACGTTTTAATTCAGGAAGGCGCTGCTCAGTTATACTGGCAATCAGTACACCTATGACTTTTTGATCAGTCATCAGTGGCACACAGAGTACGCCCTCTCCGCCAAGCAACCGGATTAGCTGTTGGTCAATCACCGCCAAGCCCTCATGGGCTGATGAGACGAAAGAGAACTTAAGTTGCTGTTGTAAAATAGAATCTGCAAGCAGGCTGCGACCCTGTTCTAAAGGAATCAAAAACTCATTCTGCTTCCATTCATTACCCGCTGCTGCCGTCAGCTGATTATGCTCTCCATTGTAGAGAAAACAGAGACTGCGAGAGAGTCCGAAGAGAATATTCAGATCCTGGCAAATAATTTGTAGTGTACTCTCCAGATCACAACCAGTGCCAAGATGCTGGCGAACACTATCGAGCAGTGCAATATTGCGCACCTGACGTGCCAGCTCCAGGTTGACCTGCTCACTGTGCAGCTGCACTTTCGTCTCGCACTCTGATGTTGTTGCAGTAAGTGCTATCCCCAGCTGTTCGCCACACTGGCAAATCTCATTGTCTACTTGATCCAGCAGCTCAGTCAGCTGAAAGCGACTCATACCAAATAGTAGCTGACCATCTTTAGCAAGCTGTTCCATAGATTGCGCGCCTTCACTCAACTTACAGGCAAAGTTGGCCAGCTTGATCAGGTGAGGCGTATCGAGAATCGCCTCGGTTACCGCATGCTGATAGCACACAGCATCTGCCAAAAACGAGTCAAGCTGCCACTGGCCTATCAGCTCTGCTCCTGCCTCAGTAGCGGTTATGCCAAATCGCTTCTGCTCCTCAGCGGCCGCATTCGCGCGCTTCTCTGCAACAATCTCAAGGTAATCACCAGGCGACTTTTTCAACAGCAACAATCGCCCAATGTTATGCAGCAAGCCAGCGGTATAGGCATCATCCTCTGATGGATAGCCAGTCAATCGAGCAAGCAACCGGGCAATATGGGCAGTGGTTAATGAGTTGCGCCAACACTGTTCCATAATTGAGCTAGCCTGCTCATCATGCCGTGAAAAGAAGAGATGAACCGCTGAGGTGACCGCAATCGTTCTAATGGTATTGAGTCCCAGCTCGGTCACTAGACAACTGAAGTTTTTGGGTTCTTTCGATCGGGCATAGGTTGGGGAAGAGGCAGTGGCAATAACCTTTGCTGTGAGCGCAATGTCCATTTGAATGATATCAGCCAGTTCATTAAAACTGACACCAACCTGATGGCATTTTTCAATAAGTTTGAGCAGTACCTGCGGGATGGAGGGTAGCTTTTCTACATCAAAAGAGGTCACTTCTTTTTCGCCGGGCGCTCATGCATAGATTGGTAGACTGGGAAGAGCATCTTGCTCAATCTCAATGATATATTAGGAGCAACAAAAAATACATTACTTAGTAAAAGGTTTTTTATTTTATGTACCAACACGTTTCTGTAGAGAGATTGCAGCTAAACTACAAATAAGAGAGTGAATCACGCTGCACCAACAAACATCTCAGAAAATCTATGACCACGCCCTGTTATCTAATGACTCAAACCAGTAACAGATTTTACCCACTAATCTCTTTCATTTTATTATTCTCATTCCCATGTTTTTCCAGCGCACAGGAAAAGCAGATCAACATTGGCCGCTTCAGCCAGAACGACCTCAGTGGCTGGAAGGAAAAATCATTTCTAGGCAAAAGCCACTACAGCCTCATCACCACTCACAATACAACCGTATTGAAAGCCCAAACTTCGGCAGCTGCCTCAGGCATGCTTAAAGAGGTCGAGATTGATCTCAATAAAACTCCTTTTATCAACTGGTCGTGGAAAATCGACAATACCTACCAAGACAACAATGAGCACAGCAAAGAGGGCGATGACTACCCTGCCCGGCTCTATGTCGTCGTCTCTGGCGGGCTGTTTTTCTGGCAGACCCGATCTGTCAACTATATCTGGTCAAGTAATCAAGCAGTCGGCACCACATGGGACAGCGCCTACACCAGCAATTCAAAAATGGTAGCCATGCGCTCAGGCGATAAAGAAGCCGGCCAGTGGTTGAAGGAAAAACGCAATATTTACACAGACTTTAAGCAACTATTTGGCAAAGAGATCACCAAGATCCATGTTATTGCCATAATGAGTGACAGCGACAATACCAAACAGAGTGCGACAGCCTATTACGGTGATATCTATTTTTCAGCCGAATAGCTGGCCAATTGTGACTGCCACTGAAGCCTGATATGGTGGCGACCGGCAGCTAGATGCCCTATCGGCATTTTCCACAAAGACATGTCCAATATTGAGCAACCCAAAATAATGAGCACAGAAAACACATTACAAGCACGCAGTGAATCCAAATGTGAATTGTGTAGCGCAACAGACAACTTAAGTGCGTATGAAATTCCACCAACCTCAAATGGTAGTGCAGATGAATGCATACTGATTTGTGAAACATGCCAAGAACAGATTGAAAACCCAGATAAAGTCGATGCCAATCATTGGCGCTGCCTCAACGACAGCATGTGGAGCCAAGTACCCGCCGTACAGGTCATGGCATGGCGCATGCTAAATCGCCTGATTGCGGATGGCTGGCCACAAGAGCTGCTCGATATGCTCTATCTGGATGACGAAACCCTGGCCTGGGCGCAGGCAACTGGTGAGGGTGAGAGTGGTGAAGATGCAGTCAAGCACCTCGACAGCAATGGCACAGTGCTTGCGGCAGGCGATACCGTAACACTCATCAAAGATCTCATTGTAAAAGGAGCAAACTTTACCGCCAAGCGTGGCACTGCTGTGCGCAGCATTTCATTGGTAGCCGATAATCCTGAGCATATTGAGGGCCGAGTCAGTGGCCAGCAGATTGTCATTCTGACGAAGTTTGTTAAAAAATCCAACTGATGGGGGCCATGCATTTTACTTAATTGTACCCCTCGGCCCTACTCTACTAACGGGCCTGTGCATAAAGCAGCCTTAGATAAAGACAATGGTCAACGCTTAGCTAACACGTGCCTAAGAGGTGCCAGACATCACAGTTCAAGCACAGGAGCCTTTTGATCAAATATCTGTTTGGCTAGAATCTAGAGAAAGTGGATATTCATTTCATATTTTCAACGCGCGACACTCTGGTCAAAATATGATCCTTTAAGGAAGATCACTCATAAACCGGCGGTAAAAAGCTGCTGTGCTAAGAATAAGCACAACAACCCTTTACCATCCTTGTTCATGGCATTGTAATCAGTCCACTGTTTTACTTATTTGTGTTTATATACCCTGTTCGAATAACGAAAAGGATGCCTCCAACAGTCTTTCCTTTTACCCTCTGTGTTACGTGAACATGGTACACAGCTTTTTTGGCTTGCTTGGAACCAAAGGTTACAGTCATCCGTTCTGCCTGTTTCGGTTTCATGCGCACACCTCGAAGCACCGTATTTTCAGCACCGACCTTATAAATTGGAAGCCTTCTTTCTGATTGCTGAGAACCTACCCTCTTATTTTGCAGCTCAACTCCTTTTATTTCCGTCATAGGATATTTAGACTTCATACCTTCAGGCATTTCAAAGGTTCTGATTATTTGATAGCGGTCTTTTAATTGCACCAACCCAGGAACCTGTCGATTCTTCAACGGCCAGATACTATCCAACTCGGGTGACATCTTCATTTGCACTTCCCCGATCTCCAGCAGCTCCTTGGGGACATCAATAACTATATCTACATCCTCGTCATCCTTCATAATATTTCTAACCAGGAAGGATATGCTCTTACTCGATGCCAGATCGACAATGCTCATATTGCGATAGGCAATATTGTTGCTGTTATTAGCATTGGTCCAGACACTGGTCGTTTCCGTAAAAGTGATTGGATCCTGCGAACTCTGTACACGCGTGTACATACAGTAGTGTCCGACTGCAGGTGGTTGCCACTCAATGGGGCCCACAATCCGCACTTCACCCGGGGCTAAATTGGGGACATGAAAACGACCGACCTTAGTGAACGCATCCGGCCACACCAGACCAATTGCTAATGTGCCAATCCAGGCATCGACTGTTGTTGCTTTTACATCTTGTGTTGCACTGCTGTTTCGTACTCGCGCATAAAGGTAGTTGGTTTGTCCGAATTCTGGATTTTGCTGAGCATCATTGGTTAAACCATCTGCAGCATTTCGGTTCCAGATATCAGGACCAAGATACATGCTACCCGTTGATGGTACAGCTCCATCATCGGCGGGGTTATCCTTAACCCAGATATCAGCCGCTGGATTGGCCGTACAGTTAGTGGTGTTGGGCGGTAATGCTTCGCTTACCAGTATATAGTTCTGTGGTGGCAGATTCAGCCCTGATGCCGTAACTTGAATGATCCAGGTGCCAGCCATGGCATTATCAACCACAACCTGTTCGACGTTATTACGATGGTCTTCTGCACCAACAGGAACAGGATTTGCAGCTGCGATGATGGCACGGCTTGCAGGCACTGACGGATCTGCAGTATTTGCCACCCATGGTGTGTACTGGGTGCCATCTGGTGCAATCAGTAGTAGGTCGAGATCGTTTTGCAGTAGGCCAGTTGCGGCTGAGGGTGCACTGCTACCAACCCAGGGTGGATCATCCCACACCAGTGTTACTTTCAGGCTGTCCATGACACCGATAGTAACGTTATAGCTAGTACTGCCAAGGGCGGCTGCACTATCCTGTAGGTAGCTAGGCATAAGATCAACCGCCTGTTGCGCTCTGACCCGACCAAAACCAAAAGCAAAGTCTGGTCCAAAATAGGCATTTCCAACATTTGGGATGCTAGTGACATCTTCAGCACTATGTAGAGTGAGTGCTCTAATAATATCAGGTGTTGGTCCGCCCGTAGCGCAAGCTGTCCGATACCATTCATCCAGCAGAGCCGCACTGCCTGCAGCGGCGGGCGTTGACATAGAGGTGCCACATATCGTGCTGTATGCGTTTCCAGGCCAGGTGGAGGTGACACTAGCATCACCTAATGTCTGACAGCCAGGTGCTGCGATATCTGGCTTATAACGGCCATCGTGAGTAGGCCCCCGGCTACTGAATTCACTCAAAATACCAGTGTCAGACTCATGGCTGGCTACCTCGATGGTGTTTTTAGCACTGTTGGGGATACGGATATTGCCCCATAGCATGAACTGGCGCAGGAACACACTATCGTCGGCATCACCTGCGGCCACTATTGATCCATTAACATACGGGCTGCCGAGTGGCGCAACTATTCGAGTATCACCTGCGCTGATAGTCTGTGTAGCATCAGCATCGAGATAGATACCCTCGTTATCATTATAGGTACCAAGTGAATTGACTGTTTCGTCATGTCGTTCATTGGCACTAAAATTAACCAGCGCCGTGCCATTTGGTTGCGCCGCACCTAACAGTAAATCATCACCGACTGACACGATGCCGTTATCATCATCATCCTGATAAATAGTTTCACCGGCATCAAACTGACCGTTAACAGCAATCTGTTCAGTATGTCTTTCTGGTCGACCCTGATTGCCAGCTGAAGCAAAAACTGATATCTGCCGTGTCAGCCCCGAAGGTGTGCCATCGCTTTGGCGCCCGCTAATGACAGCATCATAAAACTGACTACCAACGTCATAACAGTCGTCGCTGTCAGTAGTTTGATGGCAATGACCCCTGTACCAGTTACCCCATGAGTTGGTCGAGATGCTGACACCATTGGCAGCGGCATCAATATATTCAGCCTGTTCCATTGCTCCAACAGAAGAACCTGCACGGTAGGAGCGTAGTGATGCAGCTGGAGCCACACCCTGCCATTGGTTCAGAGTACCACCTGCTGCCACACTCTGGCTTCCATCACCGAGTACCGTACCGGCGACATGTGAAGAATGGTAATGTGGAGTATCTTTGAGATAATATAATCCGTCACCTTCATCTGAATCGGTAGCGGCAACTGTGCTTCCTGCTAAATATGCACCAAAAGGTACAAGCCGAATGTCCCCAACGCTAACTGTGCCATTCAAATCACTATTGAGATATACACCTTCCCCTATAGTGTATCTATTGTCACCAGTTGTTTCTGCATACGCTTCTGGACGAGCAGCTGTATAAACGTATGGAGTTAAAATGTTTGTAACATCACCATCTGTTGCAGTTACAGCTCCAGGTAAAAGAGCAGCACTTACAGTGGACATACGCATATCCCCTTCTGATACAGTGCCGCTATCATCCATGTCAAAATAGATGTTTTCATTAATATCAAATTGAGCGTTTACTGTAACACTTTCATCATGCATAACTGGTCGTTCATCATGTGCTACAGGCGGGTCACCTATTGTTATACGTGCCAAATAGTCACTATGACCAGTGCTGGCATGCGTTGACTCCCACTGGGCAACCACAGTGCCTGCACCAGACAGGTTGTACGCAGAAGGTGCATAAACTGGATCAGCATTTACGCCAGTGCCGCTACGTATGCCGTCGTTATCATCCTCAGGTGGCCCAGGTATGTCTACAATCCATTTAACTTCATCTTCATCGGCCAAACTCAGGATAGCTGTTTCTTTAAGAATAATGCTCCAACCATTGATTGGAGTAATACGTTCAAGAATTTTTACGCCATGTTTTTTTAATATCTGCTGTTGACGTTTTTCACTGATATCTCCAAAGAATTCCACAATCAGTTCAGCACTATCCCTGTCGCGTCGGGCATGTGCGGGAATGCCTTTCTGAATAAGCCATGGCTTAACTTTATCCTTATGGCGTATCTTCCCAATCCATCGGATATGTTTCTTATCCATAAGGTTCTTGACAATGGCAATGTCGGTTGGGATAGAGGCATAAAACGCTCGTTCCGGCACAGGATCTAAGATGTGTAGCTTCATTTGCTCTTCAAGATCTCTACGCTTTGCAAGATCGGGGACCTCATCAAACTGAACCAGAACGTGGACTCGCTTAAGCCTCTTCATTTTTATAAAATGTTTCAATAAATTCTTTTCAATTCTCGCAGCAGGGACAAAAATGCGTGATTTTAGGCGGATGGCATTTTTCATATCCTCTTTTATTGTAGGTTTAACATTATGCATACAGCCTACAATTAATACCGTTCCTAGTATAAATACCAATAACATCCTTAGTTTCATGATCCTGTTTCTCCCTGTGTTAATTGCAGCAATAAACTTACATAACTCTTTTCATGATAATGTGGCAGCAGCAATACTTTGACTCCAAAATGAAATAATCATTGGAGCATTTTGTGGCATGAAGCTGCGCTTTATGAAACAAGGCTGTAGCCGAGCAAATACTCGGCCTTCTACAGCGGCCTGAGCATCAGTCGATATGGAACGTAGGTAAAGGACTGCAACGCAATTCTGATTGCAGTCGTACAGAAGTATAGATTGTACTGAAAGCGCAACATCCATGAGCGGCATCCTTGCTAGTATTTTGCTTCCTAAGACGAGAATAGCCTACTCCTGAGCAAATTTCCGTAAATTAACTTAGATCAATTAGCATATAGTATTAAGAAGTAAATTTTAGCGCATTAAATTTATTCGACGACAGAAAATCAATGATCAGCCTCACTGGGGCTTTGCCATTTAGTAAAATTTAATAATCTATCAAGGATAGATTCCTAATTGCCTATCTATTTTCAGCTCTTAAATTTTATGCATAATTCATAGCTTTTACGACTCCCATCACTCACACATGGCTTAGCTGTTGAATCATATATCAACCGATTAGCATTAATTTATACTGCTGCTCATGCACGCATGCATGCCAAAATTAATCATAACCTTTGGAATATTATATTTGTCTACCCTACTGAGGTAATTATTCCATCAGAAAGATTACAATTCCTGAGTTATAATTAGCCGCTTCGCAACGCTTTCAGGAAGTCAGCTCTACCCATGAATAAAACCTACGATCCCCATAACCTAGAACAAAAGTGGTACGAAACCTGGGAACAGCAGGGTCATTTCGCCCCAAATAAACAGGCCAGTGGCGATAACCCTTACTGCATCATGATCCCACCACCCAATGTGACGGGTAGTCTGCATATGGGTCACGCCTTTCAGGACACCATCATGGATGCACTCATCCGCTATCACCGGATGAAGGGCGAGAAAACCCTGTGGCAGGCGGGAACTGATCACGCCGGTATCGCCACTCAGATGGTGGTGGAGCGATTGATCAATGCCGAGGGCAAAACCCGGCATGACTATGGGCGTGAAAAATTCACCGAGAAGGTGTGGGAATGGAAGGAACAATCTGGCGGCACCATCACACGCCAATTGCGCCGCATGGGTTCATCCCTCGATTGGGAGCGGGAACGCTTTACCATGGACGACGGTCTCTCCGATGCCGTAAAAGAGGTTTTTGTTCGCCTGTTTGAAGAAGGGCTTATCTACCGCGGCAAGCGATTGGTTAACTGGGATCCTGTACTGCACACCGCTGTCTCCGATCTGGAGGTACTCTCCGAAGAGGAAAAAGGCCACCTCTGGCACATGCGTTATCCTCTTACCAACGGCCAGGGCCATTTGGTGGTCGCCACCACCCGCCCAGAGACCATGCTGGGCGACTGCGCCGTAGCCATCCACCCTGATGATGAACGCTACAAACATTTGTTGGGCGAATATGTAGAGCTACCTCTTACTGGTCGTCGCATCCCTATCATTGCTGATAATTATGTCGATCCTGAATTTGGCACCGGCTGCGTAAAGATCACACCTGCACACGATTTTAATGATTATGCCGTCTGGCAAAACCACCGGGATCACAGCGATATCCAGGCCCTGCCCCATGGCGGCCTAATCAACATCTTTACCATCGACGCAGCTATCCGTGATAACGAAGCCGAAGAAGGCACTCTGATTCCAGCCCAGTACATTGGCATGGATCGTTATGATGCCCGCAAACAGATCATTGCAGATTTAAAGTCTCAAGATCTGCTGGAAAAAATTGAAGACCACAAGCTGATGGTGCCCCGGGGTGATCGTTCCAACTCAGTCATTGAGCCCTTCCTTACCGATCAATGGTACGTCAAGGTAGGTCCATTGGCTGAACCCGCCATCAAGGCGGTAGAAGATGGCGACATCCGTTTCGTGCCCGACAACTGGAAGAACACCTATTTTGAGTGGATGCGCAATATTGAGGATTGGTGTATCTCACGTCAGATCTGGTGGGGGCACCGCATTCCTGCCTGGTATGACGAAGAGGATAACCTCTACGTCGCCCGTTCAGAAGAGGCGGTACGTAAAAAACACCAGCTGCCCGATGACTTCAAGCTCACTCAAGATGAAGACGTGCTCGACACCTGGTTCAGCTCTGCACTCTGGCCCTTCTCCACCCTGGGATGGCCAGAGAAAACAGAAGCGGTAAAAACCTTCTACCCCACCAGCGTATTGGTCACCGGCTTCGACATCATCTTCTTTTGGGTCGCCCGGATGATTATGATGGGTCTCAAGTTTATGGGCGATGTTCCATTTAAAGAGATCTACATCCACGGCCTGGTGCGCGACTCCCACGGCGACAAAATGTCCAAATCCAAGGGCAACGTACTGGATCCTATCGACCTAATCGATGGCATCGAGCTGGAACCCCTAGTGGAAAAACGTACCAGTGGCATGATGCAGCCACAAAAAGCCAAGAAGATCGAAAAGCAGACACGGCAGGATTTCCCCGATGGCATTCCCGCCTTTGGCACCGATGCGCTACGCTTTACCTTCGCTGCCATGGCAAGCACTGGACGTGATATCAAATTTGATCTGCACCGTACCGAGGGTTATCGCAACTTCTGCAATAAGCTATGGAATGCCGCTCGGTACGTGTTGATGAACACCGAGGGTGAAGACTGTGGTGAAAGCGGTGGCGCACTGCAACACAGTGTAGCTGATCGCTGGATCATCTCACGCCTGCAGATAATTGAGCAAAATGTAACTGATGCCATTAATAGTTACCGCTTTGACCATGCTGCCCAGGCCATTTATGAATTTACCTGGAACGAATACTGTGACTGGTATCTGGAGTTATCCAAACCCATTCTCCAGAGTGAAGAGAGCTCAGCCGCCGCCAAACGTGGCGCCCGCCATACACTCGTGACTGTACTGGAAGCGCTATTAAGATTGGCTCACCCCATCATGCCCTTTATCACTGAGGAAATCTGGCAACAGGTGGCTCCACTGGCTGGCCGTTCTGGTGAAACCATCATGCTGCAGCCCTACCCGGTCTGCCGCACCAGCGCTATTGATGAACAGGCTATAGCTGAGATGGAATGGGTCATGCAGTTCATTCTGGGTATTCGCCGCATCCGCGGTGAAATGGACATTAAGCCCAGCAGGCCACTGCCTGTTCTACTGCAAAATGGTAATGAGCAGGACGCAACCAACCTAGAAAACAACAGGCACTACCTGGATGCATTAGCACGGCTTGAATCCATTACCTGGCTAACTCCTGAGCAAGAGGCACCTGAATCAGCCACCGCATTGGTTGGTGAAATGAAGATTCTTATTCCTATGGCGGGGCTAATTGATAAAGAGGCTGAGCTAGCGCGCCTGGATAAAGAGCTTACAAAAAGGCAAAAAGAGCTGGAACGCATTAATGGCAAGCTATCCAATGCCAATTTTGTTGATAAAGCCCCAGCTGCCGTCGTGGCAAAAGAGCAAAAAAAGGCAGATGATCTGACTGCCGCAATCACACAGCTGCAATCCCAGCTTGTAAAGATCAAATCACTCTAAAATCTATACACAATCACCTCACGCCAACCCCCTGTCATCTGTATTTATGCAGATGACAGGCCCATCATTACCCTCTAAAGAATACGTTATTTCTGCCGACACAGTGAGTCTGGGCAGGATTGCCAATACTTTCATATGGTTATATGATAGCAACGTTAAGCTTTTTCCCTGAAATGGACTTACAAGGGCAAGAGCCCATACTATTAGAGGCATTCAATGACAACCATCCTCATTGTAGATGATCAATCAATCAGCCGAATGATACTGGAAGAGCTGATGGGATCTATTGGTGACAACATTCATGTTGAGTCATTTGGGGACCCTGTTCAGGCACTGGAATGGGCAAAATCCAATCCACATGATTTAGTACTTACCGACTATAAAATGCCTAACATGGACGGCATCGAGTTTACCCAGTGGCTGCGCCAAATCCCAAGCTGCTCAGATATCCCCGTTGTTATTATCACCTGTGTAGAAGACAAAAGCGTGCGCTACAAAGCACTTGAAGTGGGTGCCACTGATTTTTTAACCAAACCTATTGATCATCATGAATGCCGGGCACGCTGTCGCAATCTGCTCCAACTACGTCAACAACAAAGCATTATTAAAGACAGAGCACACTGGCTTGAACAGGAAATTAACGCAAAAACCTGTGAGCTAAAGCTGCGCGAACAAGAGACCGTTTTACGCTTAGCCCGAGCAGGTGAATACCGCGATGAAGACACAGGCAAGCATGTAGAGCGCATGGCGCTGTACTCCCGCATAATTGCTGAAGAAATCGGACTGCCTGAAGACAAATGCAACATTATCCAGCATGCCGCACCAATGCACGATATTGGCAAAATAGGCATTCCTGACCATATTTTATTAAAGCCAGGCAAGCTTTCCCCCTCTGAATGGCAGGCCATGAAGACTCACACACAAATCGGTTATGATATTCTACGTGACAGTCCTTCAGAGTATCTTCAGGCTGGAGCAATTATTGCGTTAAACCATCACGAACAGTTTGATGGCAAAGGATACCCTGCTAACCTTGCTGGCTCAGAAATTCCAATTGAAGCAAGATTAGTGGCTGTATCAGATGTATTTGATGCCCTAATGTCTGAACGCCCTTACAAATCAGCATGGACATTAGACCAATCATTGGAGCACTTAAAGCAACAGAGGGGAAAGCATTTTGATCCTGATTGCATCGATGCTTTTTTCAACCGCTTATCCAGCATTACTACAATTCAAGCAAGCATGCGTGAAACAGATAATATAAGCACACAGATATAGCCTTATGGACAAGCAAAGCAAAAATCACAATAGTTGGCTTTACCTTTACATAACGTCAATTATATTTAGCATTAGCGCTACGGCTCTAGCCTTAACATTCCATGATTTGTGGAATACTCACCCAGCTATTGAAGCCGGAGCATTGGTTGTGGTTTTTTTTAGTGCCTTTTTACTGAGTTACAAACTGCATCAAACGCTGCATAAAAAACAAACTAACAAGCAGCAAACAGAAACAGCGGGCCAACCAACAGATCAAAACGAAATTGATCGCTTAATAGATTTATCAGAACAGTTAAAAAACGGACTGGAAATAGAGAAGCAATACAATCTCATCAATACCATTCATACTGCCGCCCTTGCTCTTAAGAAAGAGGCAGAAACACCAAACACCCAGTTGGTCAGTCAAACTAAGCCATCAACTCACTTCAGTAAAAGCCAGTCTATAACAGATATTAAAGGCAAAAAACTAGAAGAGACTCGCATTGTTTTCGTGACATCTGATACTTCAGACCGTCATCAAGTCATCAAGCATCTGGCAGGCTGGCAAATACAGGTAAACGTATGCAGTACTGCAATACGCACCTTTACAGAAATACTATCCGCTTCAGATAGCAACAGACCCTATGACATCGTTATCGTAGATCAACGGCAACTGGATATGGAACCCATCCAATTTGCCAATTCAATCTACTCAGAGCCCTCCTTGCAGAATCTATCTCTTATCTACCTTGGTCCAGAAAACACGCCTGAGCGAGATCAGCAGCTGGCTTCCGCAGGCTATTCCTATATACTGCAAAACCCAATAGATAAATCACTGCTATACAATGCTCTGCATGCAACCGCTAATACAGACCATCATCACCCTGCACAAAATGTTACAAGCTTTATCAACCACTACCAACGTGACCAATTATCATTACATCCGCTTGATATTTTAATTGCCGCAAATCCTGCTAATTTAAAACGCATTAAAAGCATACTTAAAACGACAAAACATCAAGTATATGCTGTCGAAAATGGTGAACACGCATTAAACGCTCTGGATAGCCACCACTTTGATCTTGCAATCTTTGAGCTTGAAATGCCAATCATGAATGGCACAGAAGCAATCAAACTGTACCGTTTTACTCACCAAAATGACCCATGGATACCCTTTATACTGCTCGCCCCAGAGACAAACACACAGCTTATTAATGAGTGTAACGATCTAGATATTGACGCCTGCCTTGTTGGAAACATTCAACATCACTCTCTGTTATCCACTATCAAGCAAGCCATTACTGAACAAGACAAAGAGCATCAATCCGCAATATCACACAAAAACATAATACCCGAAGATTTTACTGCTTCAGACAACAATCTAGATAACAGCACCATATTAGGCCGAACCACACTGCGCAGCCTTGAAGAGCTAGGTTCAGGCCAGGAATTTGTTCACAATCTTATTAATAACTTTATATATAACAGTGAAGAACTGCTACGAGGCATGAAAAAAGCTATTGCTGATAACAGGTATCAAGTATTTATTGATCATGCATTTGCATTTAAAGATGGCGCAGGCAACCTTGGCGCACTAGCTGTTTATAAAGCCAGCATTAGAGCTTCGCACCTTGAGCCAGGTAATTTTAAAGATAATGCAAGCACGCATTTTGATGAGATCAAAATATCATTCGATAAAACACGCAAGGCACTATTAGATTATATGGCCGAACAGCACAATACCATGCATAGCCAATAACTTTACAAAACATGTAACCATGTTTAGCTTATTGACCGAACAGCCAATACAGCATTCAAGCCACCAAAAGCAAAAGAGTTTGAGATAGCTGTCATAATCTTTTTTTCGCGCGCCTGATTTGGCACATAATCAAGATCACAGCCCTCACCCGCCTCTGTAAAATTAGCGGTTGGTGGAATAACACCATGTTTAATCGCCAACACAGTTGCAACAAGCTCTAACGCACCTGCCGCACCTAATGGATGTCCATGCATAGACTTTGTACCAGAGACCATTAACTGTGCTGCATGCGCCCCAAACACTTGATGTAGCGCCTGGGTTTCCATTACATCATTTACTTTTGTTCCTGTGCCGTGAGCATTCACGTAGTCCACATCATCATGATTTATAGAAGCATCAGCTAATGCTGCTTTGATAGCTTTAGCTGCACCAGCCGCTGATGGATCGGTAATGTGACCTGCATCTGCCGACATTCCGCAGCCAGCTAATTCTGCATAGATATTTGCTCCGCGCTTTTGCGCATGCTCCAATGACTCAAGCACCACAGCACCTGCACCTTCACCCAATACCATACCACTTCGATCTTTAGAAAAAGGTCGACAGGTATCGGATGACATAACTCTTAAAGCTTCCCAAGGTTTTAGTGTGCCATACGTAAAAGGCGCATCAGTGCCACCTGCTACAGCCACATCAACCAAGCCACTGCGAATCATTGCTGTCGCCTGCCCAACAGCATGAGCAGAAGATGAGCATGCACTTGCCACCACAAAAACAGGACCAGTAATGCCCAAATGAATACTTACTTGACTAGCTGCTGCATTGGCCATAACCAAAGGCACGGTTAAAGGATGCCCTCTGGTCTTACCCTGCTTATATAATCGATGATAGCTCTCATCATCAGCTACCCGACCTCCACAACCTGTGCCAATGATGCAAGCCGCATCATTCAGCTCTTTCGCTTCGATGCCTGCATCGGCAACTGCTTCACGTGCTGAAATCACAGCAAATTGGGAAAATCGATCCATCAAATGAATATCATCCTTGGAAAAAAACTCAAGCGGCTCATAGGATGGTATTTCAGCACCTATTTTTACCCGAAGAGATTCAAGGGGCAAAGCCGTCACTGTTCTTATGCCGCTCTCTCCATTGCATAATGCTGTCCAGAACTGCTCTGTATTATGACCTAGGGCTGAGATTGTACCCAGACCAGTTATTACAACAGACTTTTTGGTATCACCCATTTTCTGACATTAAACCTGCAACACCATCGACAATATCACGAACAGTGCGTAAGCCCTCTAAAGTGTTATCTGGCACTTCGACATCAAATTTCTCTTCGATATCATACATAACTGTTATTGCCTCTAAGGATGTCACTCCCAGCTCATCCAGAGTAGACTCAAGTGTAATATCTGATATGTTTAACTTTTTTTCTTTAGCAATTAATTTTATCACTGAATTTTCAATATCTTGTCTCATAGTCTACACTTTTCATTTTGAGTTGAAATGTTGAAATGTTGAAAAAATACCGTATTAATCGAAAACAAAATCTTACTAACGAGTCTGCATTTCGCTACTAAGTATGGAACAAAAATCTACAATCGACAAAGGCATTTTATTGAATACTTGGTTCACACTGCGTGATCGCCTTAAAAATAGAAAAGACTCGGAACATGAGCAGGCTTTAATTCGCCTTCTAGTTCTTACTAGCATCATTGCATATTTCTTCTTCATTATCCCTGAAAACTTAGAAAACGCTAAAGACTGGACTATAGGTGCAACTATTCTTAGTGGCTCTTTTTTCCTGTCAGCCAGTATATTTATTGCCATCCTGATTAACCCAGAAATTTCAGTGATACGTCGTATTATTGGCATTGGGCTTGATATATCCGCCTTCAGTTTTGCGCTCTCCATTGCAGGTGAGTTATTTGTACCTTGGTATGGCGTTTATCTTTGGGTGACTCTCGGCAATGGCTTTCGTTATGGAGAGAAGTACCTATATCTTTCGGCAACTCTCTCCGTTTTGGGCTTTGGCGCTGCCGCTATTACTAATGATTTCTGGGCTACTCATCAGGCATTAGCTGTTGGCTTATTAGCGACCCTCATTGTTGTTCCAAGCTATGCAGCAACCCTAATAAAGCGACTCACTGAAGAACGCCAAAAAGCTGAAGAAGCCAACCGTGCCAAAAGTGAATTTTTAGCTCGAATGAGCCATGAAATCCGCACACCGCTTAATGGAATTATTGGGACAGGCGATCTTTTAAAGATGTGCAATCTTGGCCCAGAAGAGCGTGAATATGCCAACACTATCCATGCTTCTGGCATGACACTGTTACGACTTATTGAAGATGTACTCGATATCTCAAAGATTGAAGCTGGAAAGCTAATTTTAGAAAAAACCAACTTTGATCTTCACGCCCTTATTCACTCTACCGTACGTATGTTTGCCACTCAAGCCGAGGCAAAAAAACTCAGGCTTACTAACCATATTAGCCTGGATACACCATACCAACTGCAAGGTGACCCACTGCACCTTCGCCAAATATTAATAAATCTCATTGGAAACGCAATTAAATTCACACGCAAAGGGGCTATTGAGCTGCGATGCCATACCATTCGAAATGAAGATCAAAGTGTTCTCATTCGGTTTGAGGTTACTGATACGGGGATTGGTATACCTGATGAAAAGCAGGATCATATCTTCCAGTCATTTACACAAGCAGATGAATCTACCACCCGACAATACGGTGGTACTGGCTTAGGAACTGCCATTGCCAAACAACTGGTTGAACTTATGGGAGGGCGGATTTGGCTACAAAGCACCCCAGGCATTGGCACTACATTCTTTTTTGATATTGAATTTGAATGCCAGGAGAAAGCACTTGTTCAGCCAGATGCCCAAAGCTTAAAAGAGAGCCGTATTCTTAGATTTGCTGATATTACAAAAAATAAAACAGACATCACGCATCATCTTAATAGTTGGGGAGTAACCTTCCACACTATTCATAATACACGTGACGCCATTCGTTTACTGATGAATGAGGCCAGCCATGATTCTCCCTATGAAGTACTGATTTTAGATCGGGTAGTCATTGATGCTGATGTATGCCAATTACTGCAATCACTTCACAGTGAATTATCACTCTATGAAATCACTGTGCTTATCATTCATGCTGCTGGGCAACCTATTCCTGCCTTAGATACAGCAACCGGCAATATATACACGCTATCAGACCCCGTAGATACAGCCCTACTTTTTAATGCACTGCATGCATCACACTCCAGTGCTTATGATAATGAAGGTATTATCAGCCTGTCGCAGCACATAACCCGAAATCATGCTCTTCAAAAATCCTTAAATGTTCTTATTGCTGAAGATAACAGCACCAACCAAATGGTAATAGGCCGCATCCTTAAAAAGGCTGGACATAATTTTAGGCTAGTAAATGACGGATTAGCTGCATTGGATGCCTTAGAAGAAGAGAAGTTTGATATTGTAATTATTGATATGAACATGCCTGGAGCAACAGGAATAGAAACATTCAAAATGTACCGTTTTGCCAACGCCAGTAAAAAGGAAATACCTTTTGTTATGCTAACAGCCAATGCAACCATTGAAGCTAGAGAAGCATGCGAAGAGGTAGGCATTAAACATTTTCTAACCAAACCCATCTCTTCTACTCGCCTTCTCGAAGCGATACACAAAGCTGCTCATACCCAAGCAATTCAACTAAAGCCTGATCATAACCCTGCCATCTCAGCGCCAACCTCAGAACACAAAGGGATTAACTATTCAGTACTAAAAGATGTTATAGCCCTGGGTACTGGCGATGATTTTCTAGAGCGTTTATGCACAAATTTTATTGCTGACAGCACCCAGCTTATAGAAGATATGCAAGAAGCATTAACTCACCATGAGTATCTACGTTTTCAAGAGCTAGTACATGCTCTGCGAGGCTCTGCAGCAAACCTTGGGCTATCTGATTTAGAAACGGTGGCAGCAAAAGCTGACCGTCTCCATCCAGACGAAATAGCTGAGCTTGGCGAACAAAGCCACACTGAGATTAAGGCATCATTTAATCTCGCTGTATCTGCTCTACATTCAGAACTTGCCAAGCAAAAGCCTAGCACAGGCTAAATATTATACTGCTACAAGCTGTGCTTTTTCAGTATCCACATTGTTCCAACGACGATCCTGCGCCTTGACCAGATATTCCATAAGCCTCAGGTTTTTATGGGTCAATTGCATTGCCGCATCCACCCAAAGCGTAGTGACTTCCATCAGCTCATTGTAGGTTAGAGGATTAAATCGCTCGACAACCTGATCCAAGCACTGAAATCCTAAGCTTCTATTCCGTTGATGCTCAATAAAATCATGCACTGCTTCTCGACCTTTTCCATTCTTCGCCAACACATCAACGACGCCCATATCATATAGTTCTTCCGCCTTATAGACTTTGCCACTGGCTATAATGCGTTTTGCCAATGCAGGAGCGATTCTCCGGGCAAGAAAACTAAACGCTCCCATTCCAGGAAATAATCCAAATACAGTCTCTGGAAATCCAAAAGTAGCGCCCTCTTCTGCAATAATAACGTTACTCGATAGCGCAGCTTCAAAGCCACCACCCAGCGTTTCACCCTGCACCAGTGAGATTGTGGTGAAAGGCAGGTCATAACTACTGCTCGTCGGATACAACACATCAATACATGCCTTGGCATATTGAAACAGTGAATCACGGTCCTCTGCTTTAATCAGCTCAATAAAGTGAGCTAAATCACCACCTAAACTAAAGACTTCAGGGTCAGTTGAGCCTAGCACCTGAAACATTAGACGATTTTTATCGCCAGCCTCATACCCGAGCTTGGCTTTTTGACCGATTGTTTTTTGTACACTTGAGATCTCTGCTAACAGCTCCCTGCTCATACATGGCCGTCCAGGAAATTTAAACTGAACCCACACAACTTGGTTCTCCGGCTCATAACTAACATCCAGATGTTTAAAATTTTGCTGTAGATTTTGTTCAATAGAACATATTCTCATGTCGTTCTCCCTATTTAGATTAAATAACTTTAAAAGGTACACAAATAGATATCGGCCAATAACGTGGACTTTTAATTCCCACGCTAAGTATGGTTTATTTCAATAAAAAATCTCGATATTCTTCATGCTAAATTAGTAAGTATCGTCCCCATTAAAGCAATAAGTTATGATCAGTTTCACACAACGAAATAACCGCAACCGCTAATCCATTGTTTTTATAGTGTTATTTTGGCCGCGCGCATATTGGCTGTGATTAAAGCGACTCAATTGCTCTCTGAATTAGGAACCACTTTTGCAATTAAAAAATATATCCATTAGCGGCATTATACTGGCTGGCGGGCGTTCTCGGCGCATGAATGGCAACGACAAAGGCCTACTGTCACTTAACAACCGGGCCATGATCGAATATGTCATTGAAACGCTGGCACCACAAGTGAACAAGGTATTGATCAGTGCTAACCGGAATCAAGATGAGTACAACCGTTTTGGTCACACTATTATCGCTGATCAGATAGAGGGTTATGTCGGCCCACTTGCAGGCATGGCCTCTGCTATCCAGGCTTGTGAGAGTGAATTCATACTGACCGCTCCCTGCGATGGGCCATGGGTGCCATCTGATTTAGCCACGAGACTTTTAAGCCAGCTAGAGAAAGAGGGTTCCAGTGTCAGTGTCGCTCATGATGGCGAACGCCTACAGCCTGTATTTGCCTTAATCCATCGAAAGCTGCTGCCATCTATTCTGAGTTATCTTGAATCAGGTGAAAGACGGCTTGGCTACTGGGTTAAGCAACAAAACCCCGCGTTGGCAGATTTTTCAGACCAACCTGAGGCTTTTTTTAACGTGAACTCGCCTGCCGAACTCAAAGTAGCTGAGACACATCTGCATAATCCCTCACACCCAGCCTCCAAAAGTCTGTTTATGCAAAACAGGAAAAAATAGAGCTATCAACGTCTTGGCTTTGCCCGGGCAGTTGGCTTAGCGCACCACGGGTCATCAGGCCAGTAATGTTTGGGGTAGCGCCCTTTCAACTCCTTTTTTACCTCTGTGTAGGTTCGTTCCCAAAAACCTCTTAAATCTTGTGTAACCTGTATAGGGCGCTGGGCAGGTGACAGCAGGTGCAGTACGACAGGCACCTGCCCCCAACAAACCGTAGGGGTATCTACCAAACCAAACATCTCCTGCAATCTTACAGCCAATACCGGGGGTTCTCCGACTTGATAGGTGAGGCGCTTTCGCGACCCGCTGGGTACCTGAATAGAGGTTGGCGCCCCCTGCTCTAACAGCTGCTGTTTTTCCCAATTCAGCATGCTGTATAAAATCGCCTTCAAATCCAGCTTCTGTAGATGGCTTTTCCGTGAGATTCCAGCCAACCAGGGAAGCAACCAGCTTTCCACTGTTTCAGTCAGCATCTTATCTGACACATCAGGCCACTCACTGTCCGGTTGCCAGTAGCGTAGCGATAACACGCGCATCTGCCAGGCTCGCAACGTATCATTCCAGGGCAGCGCACCTATCCCCATCTGCTTAATACCTTCCAGCATCGCTTGAGAGACCGCCTCAGAATCCATTTGCTTAGTGGCATGCTGTGCAAGCACCAATACACCAAGACGATCTTCTGTGCAGCTAGAGACGGCCTGATCCCGGCTATTCCACTGAACTGTTGATAATGTTTTTATATGTTTCTTTTGCTCAGACCTTAACTCAGAGAGCACAACGGTTGCCGCTAAAAAGATCCTGCCTTCTACGGCACCCGCATCCAATTGAGCAGCCACCAAATAGTCAGCACCGCTTAGCAGGTCACCCTCTGGCAAAGAGGCTCCTCGCCCAGATGAGAGCAGATAGCTGCTGTTAGATGCAGGCCTCAACTGCGCAACCCTATCTGGATAGGCGTTAACCAATAACGCCCCTATTGAAATCCCATCAGTGGGTAGCTTGCCATTTGATTTCAGAGATCGACGATACTGACGGCTCAATTGATCCACCCTCTTACAGACCCGGGCATCTCCACCTGCTGCAATCACCGCTTGACGACCCTGCTCGCGCCAGCATTGAAGCAGTTGCAGTCGCAATTCAATATCTACAGGTTTTGCCTGCCCTATTGTTTTCGGCATCAAATCCCGTTCAGACAAGAGTGCCGCCAGATCAGCCGCTATAACTCCCTGCCCCACGGCCTCAGCTTGCACTAGCATATGTGCCAGGCGTGGATGCAACGCTAACGTTGACATACGTCGGCCTGCCGCAGTGACTCGCCCCTGCTCATCCAGTGCTTCCAATCGCTTTAATAGATCCTGTGCTTGTGCATAAGCACCTGCTGGAGGCGCATCAAGCCAACTCAACTGAGCAGGATCTGTTACCCCCCATTGCGCCAGCTCAAGCACAAGAGGAGCCATATCTGCATCCAGAATTTCGGGTGACGTATGAGGTTGCAGGGTTGATTGGGTTGATGAAGTCCACAGCCGGTAACAGACACCTGGCCCCAGTCGTCCGGCACGACCAGCACGCTGATCAGCCGCTGCGCGCGATACCTTCACTGTTTCCAACCGAGTCAGTCCCGTGTTGGGGTCAAACCTTGGCAACCGTGATTGGCCTGCATCAATCACCGTGCTTATGCCTTCAATGGTCAAGCTTGTCTCAGCAATAGCCGTCGCCAGCACCACTCTGCGCTGCCCCTGAGGATGGGGACAAATTGCCCGATCCTGAGCATCTCGTGAGAGATCACCATAGAGCGGACAGATTTCAAGATCCGGCAATATATTATTCAGTGTTTCATTAACCCGCCGAATCTCTCCAACGCCAGGAAGAAAAACCAGAATATCACCCTGCTGCTCTGAAACGGCTTGCTTTACCGCTTTGACAGTTGCCTCTGCCACACTCCTCTTTGGTGCCGCATCGAGATAGTGAATCTCAACAGGAAAAGATTGGCCCTTACCACACACAACCGGCGCATCTCCCAAGAGGGCCGAGACTGCGGCCAAATCCAAGGTGGCGGACATTACCAGCAATCGCAGATCATCCCGTAGCCCCTGGATAATATCCAGGCAAAGCGCCAACCCCAGATCAGCATGCAGATTGCGCTCGTGAAACTCATCAAAGATCACCAGCCCTACCCCTTTTAGCTCAGGGTCATGCTGCAAGCGCCGGGTTAAAATACCCTCTGTAACCACCTCAATACGGGTTTGCTTGGAGACCTGGCTATCAAAACGTACGCGATAGCCCACACACTCACCAACCTTCTCATCCAGCAGCTCTGCCATACGTGATGCAGAAGCACGGGTTGCCAACCGACGAGGTTCAAGCATAAGAATGGTTTGTCCCTGGAGCCAGGGTTGTTGCAGCAGCGCCAAAGGAACGACAGTGGTTTTGCCTGAACCAGGAGGCGCAGAAAGTACCGCAGTTTGTGAAGAGGCCAATGCCTCACACAGGGCTGGCAGCACATCATGAATAGGTAGAGAAGAGGTCTTTTTCATTCACTTGGTGTGAATAGAGAATAAAGCAGAATATCTATATGGCAGGCTATTTATTACGCTTACGGGTCATCCAGCCTACCAGCCCAATTGAGCCCATCATTGCGCAGATGATAATCGTCTGCTGATCAGCCCCCAGCCATTTAGCACCCAACCCGCCTACAGCTGCCCCTATCCCACTAAAAGCGAGCGCCCGTGTGAAATTATAAAACGAGCGAGAAGAGTTGCTGATCTTTCTCTTCATGTCATGGCTGTTGGCGACAAGCTGACATACTCACGGGAGCACTCAATATGCCGATCCAATTGGCTGCCTTCAGGAAAATCCTGAGCAATCAGCCAGATCTGCGTAATCTCATCACTCAGCTGCGGTAACACTTCCAGAGTGCTCAGGGTACGTTCCGCATCAAAGAAGGCAAAGGGCTCATCGAGAAAGATAAATTGTTTGCCCGTCATGGCGCTATCGATCAGCTTTTGTGAAAGCGCCAATCTGACTGCTAACATGATCTGCCGTTGCGTGCCGCTGGAGACTTCATCCAAGGCGGTAAAATCACGCTTTTGATTGGAGAAGACCTGCACATTCAGTTCTTCATCAATCTTTAGATGCTCATACCGCCCTTTGGTGAATAGTGGGAGAGTATGCCCAACCAGCTCACGCAGATCACGGTTAAATCGTTGTGACAACGTAGTTTCCGCACCAATCAATAACTCTTCCGCCAGTGTTTTTACCGCAATTTGATGTTGATATTCAGCGATTTTTTCCTGCTCAGCCTCACGTGATTGAACCAGCTCATTGGCTTTAATGACACGCACCTGTTCTTCGGTAATAGCCTTGTTGAGTTTTTCAATTTTATCGCGACGAATTTCGCTCTGCTCATTCAGCTGGTAGAGCTCCTGATCCACCAATCCGCGCGCCTCTTCAGGTTCTGCTGCGTACTCTGCTATGGCTGCATAAATCCCGGTAAATTCTTCTTTTTCCTTAGGCAGCTCACTCTCAGAGGCTGTCCCGCCTTTTTCGTTCTCGGCCGAATCTGTTGCAGAGATTTCTGACAAGGGGACACTACCCATTTGCAATGCCATTAATTTTCTTGCCAGGTTTACCGGTGCTTCACTCAAGCCTTCAATGCGGTTTTTCATGATAAGCAGGCCGCCTGCGGCAACAATCAACATAAGCCCTGAAAGCGTACAGAGTTGCACCCAGATATAGCTATCCGGGTCATCAGGCCCCATAACAAGATAGCCAGATGTGATAAACCCCAGCGTCAACAGCGTGCATAAAATCCTGATTGAACGTCGTCCTCGATAGGCCTTCTCGAGGCGCGGCATATTCTCTTCATAGGCCGTAGCCGCCATGCCCAGCGCCAATGCCAGCTGATCAGTCTCTCTCTGTTCCGTAGTCAGCTCTGCACGCTCTGTTTCAAGCTCTTCAAAATAGCCTTCTTCTATATCCAGCTCTTCAAGCCTGGCACTGAGAGAGGCAATTTCAGATTCACTATCCTCAATGGCTGCCTGCTCTTCTTGAATCTCACGTTGAATATCGGCTGTAACCACCTCAAATGTGGTCAAACCCGCCATTGTTTTTACTGCCTGGCTGTTTCTATGCGGAGTGGTGATCTCTCGCTGTGCAAGGTAGAACGATTCAATGAATTCATCGTAGTCATACCCCAGTAACTGAAGCATGGCATCGCCCACCGCCTTCACCCCGGATGCAATGGGATTTTCCAGATCATCAGCCTGACATAAACGGGCGCTATGATGCCCATCATTATCCAAGAATCGGCTGATTTGGTATTGGCTACCATCTGCAACAGCGAAAACCAGCTCGACCGTACAACGTGATTGCCCCCAGCAGATGATCTTTTCTGGCACTTCTGGCCCAAACGAGTAGGTACGACCAAACAGGGCAAAACAGATGGTCTCACCAATAGAGCTTTTACCTGACTCATTCTGGCCACTGACCGCAACAATACCCTCTTCCGGGAAATCTGAAAGCTCCAGGCTGGAATACTTAAGTACGTTTTCAGCGGAAAGAGTGACAACAATCATTTCACGCTCCTTCTCATGCGCACCTGCAACTTCCGCTTAGCCAGCTTGACTGCCTCTTCAAACAGCGCTTCATCAAAAGCCTCACCTGAGTTACTTCGGTGCTCATACTCATCTTCACAATAGGCATTAAAATGCGCTTCTGGCCCACGAATATCTGAGGAGCTAAGAGGTTTGCTCTTATCTTTTTTAGACATGAAAATCTATTTCCAACAATTGCTATAAACGTTCTTTTTATACAAGGTATGCATTCTGCCACAGAGTACTACTCAAAAACACGAAACCTGGCGGTTAAATCAGGCAGATCCACCTCTCTCAACTCCAGGTTAAGAGTGGCATCAAGGGCAACCGGCTCAGGCAGACGCAACTTTGTCTCCATTGCCAATGCTGGGATGATGATGGTGGCGCGCTGATTTTGCATATCAACAACCACTCCTTCACCTTCCCATTTTGGGTTGCGCTTAAGATAGACCAGCTTCCAATGCAGATTGGAAAACCGCTCAGCCTTGCGAACACTACCCGTAACAGCCGCCGCTGCACCCATTCGCTCTGTCACCGCTTTGATCGGCAATGGCTCTCTGTTTGAAAGATAGGCCGTCAATTGCTGATGCACCACAAGATCGGCATATCGCCGCAGCGGACTGGTTGCACGACAATACATCTCCAGCCCCAGACCGGCATGTAGGTCTGGCTGGCACACTGTCTGACTGGGCTTTAATGAGCGACGGCAGGCATACATGGCCGCCAACCCCACGGGTGGCTCTGTGATGCCTGAAGCTGCCTGAGTGGCATAGGGAATGGGGATATCCCGTTCCTGTGCGAAGCGTGCTGCTGCCTCCCCTGCCATTAGCATGGCATCTGTCACCATCTCCCGACTATTTTTTCTGCTGAGCGGCTCTATCTCTACCGCATCATTCACAACCTGCACGCGTACTTCTGGCAGATCAATTTGCATCGCACCCGCTGCATAACGTCTCGCATGATAACGTTGGGTCAGCGCCTGCAGTTGGTCAAAAGGAGCAGTGTGCAACTGTTCATCTGCCTCGGCATAACTCAGCCTTTTTACCCGCACCCAGCTACGAACTATTTCAATATCTGCAAGCTCAGCAGCATCGGTCAGCCTAAATCCAAATGAGAGGGCTGGTGAGGTCTCAGTCAGCCCAAGTCCCAGTCGCTCTGTTATTTCCCAAGGCAACATCTGCACTGTTGTTTCCGGCAAATAAAGATTGGCTGAGCGGGCACGCGCTTCCAAATCCAAAGGGGAATCAGGTGCGACAAGTGCCGCCACATCGGCAACATGCACCCATATCCGATCTCCTTCCAGGCTGAGAGCATCGTCAGGATCCTGGTTACCTTCATCATCAATGGCAAAAGCTGGGAGGTGCGTCATATCAACCCGGTTACTATCCAGCAGTTCAGGGACAGCCAGGTCTGGCGAAGAGAGCGAATGATTTAAACGCTGTGGATAAGGATTAAAGGTGGGCTCCCAGTACCCCAGACTGACCAGCAGCCGATGGGCATTTTCAGGCGATTGCTGGCGCTCCAATATCTGGAGTATGCGGCTGCTTTTGCTCTGCTTGAGGGCAAGGCGCTCCACTTCAACTAAGCGTTCATGATCTTGCGGAATAATTGTTGAAGCCTTCAAACGGGCTAAAAACTCAGACCACTCCTTCTCTGCCGCGGCTTTCTCTTGTCGCTGTTTGCGATCTGATTCTACCTGCTCTTCTGAGCGTGTCCGAATGCTGCCCGGCTGCCCTTCAAAATAGAGCCCATCAGCAACCAGCTGCCAGGCTGCCCATGCTGTCATCGGGGTGTATTCATCGTAGATCAGCTCCGACAGCTCTGGCAGATTTGTCTCGCTCTCTGCCAACAGCTCCCAGCTCTCCTGCACTTCGCCCTCGCAAGGCTTTAACTCAGACAACGCAGCAATCGGCCCGGGATGCAGCAGCAAAAGGTCTTTGGGTCGGACGCGCTTCGACTTCCCGCCTTCCAGTTCAATCTCAATCTTATCGGCAACACCCAGAACACGGGCTGGACGAATCTTGTATAACGCCAAGCTGCCTGGTTTAAAATTATTTTCCTGCATGGGAGATTAGCTGCTTTGCGTTAGAAAAAATTAATGCGATTATAAAGGCTCACTCACTATCCTGCCTGCCAAAATCATGAACAACGATTGGAATACATTTCTTAAATCTCATTCTGCCACAATCACCAGTGACAACTGGGTAGACTTTGAGCAGAACACACAAACATCTGCCAGCGCACTCTGTGATTTATCACACCTGGGATTGATTCGCATCACAGGTAAAGACAGCGTTAATTTTCTGCAAGGTCAGTTTACCAACGACATCAATGAATTATCTGAGACAGTGTGTCAGTTGAATGCCTACTGCAATCCTAAAGGGCACATGTTGGCTAATGGCTGGTTCTTTCGGCGCGGTGATGACATATTTCTCCAGCTGCCTGCTGCCACACTTCCTGCCGTACTCAAGCGACTCTCTATGTTCGTTCTGCGCTCTGAGGTCAAACTAACTGATGCAGGTGATGAACTCATTCGCATCGGGCTTATAGGGGAGCAGGCAGAGAAACAACTTGCCGCCACTATCTCTGACATACCCACAGCACCACAGCAGGTTGTGCAGGCAGAGGATCTAACCATCATCCGTCTGCTAGGTGCAGTGCCACGCTTTGAAATAGTGGGTACTGAACCTGCCATCGAAAAAATTTGGCTGCAACTGGCTGAACAGGCTCAGCCAACCAGTTCCAGTTTTTGGGCACTCCAGGATATTCATGCTGGCATCCCCACCGTTTACCCAGCTACCGTTGAGGCATTTATACCGCAGATGGTAAATATGCAGCTACTCAACGGCATCAGTTTTACCAAAGGCTGTTACTGTGGGCAGGAGATTGTCGCCCGCACCCAGCACCGGGGAACATTAAAGCGCCGCATGTATCTGGCCCATATTAGCGGCAACCAAAAACCAACTGCTGGCGATGAGTTGTTTTCTCACAGTGCAGAACATGGAAAGTCAGCCGGAATAGTCGTCAATGCCCAAGCAACATCTGAAGATGGCTTTGATGTGCTGGTTATGGTGCAAGTCCCTTGCTTTGAAGCCAATGACATTCATCTTAAAGATGCAGCCGGTGAAAAGCTGCATTTTCGTGAACTCCCATACACCTTTGCTATATGAGTAAAATTAAAGTTCCTGCCTCTATTACCGATTTAGTACTAAACTAGAAACAGACAAATCACTTCACATCGGAATGCTAATAAAAATGATTACTGATGAAGAATTTTTAGAGCAGTTACAAGCAGCAATTCAAGACAACAGTATCGTGCTACCAACCCTTCCGGAAGTCGCACTGCGAGTGCGCGATGCCGTTGAACAGGACGATGCAACAGCGGTACAAATTGCTGAACTGGTCGCTACAGATGCAGCACTCTCAGCACGCCTCCTTCAAGTTGCCAACAGCCCTCTATACGGCGGCCGAGTCACCATCGACAGTATTCAGATGGCCATCACCCGGTTAGGCACCCGCATGGTAAAAACCCTAGTGGTTAACCTTGCCATGAAGCAGATATTTCAACCAACAACTTCAGAGTTGGATAGACGCTTGCGTCAACTATGGGAAGAGAGTGTTCAGGTAGCGGCAATTAGTCGGGCACTGGCGCATCAGATGCCACACCTTGATCCGGAGCAGGCCATGCTGGCGGGCCTGATTCATAATATCGGCTCACTGCCCGTTCTTATTATGGCGGAGAACTTTCAAGAACTTCTCGACAACGATGAGCGACTGGATACCCTGCTAGTGAATTTGGCTCCCATCATTGGTCACCAAATCCTTGAGACCTGGAATTTTCCAGATACATTAATCTCCGTACCTGCCCATTTTGCTGATCTGAAATACGACAGTGGTGAACAGGCAGATTATGTTGATCTGGTACAGGTAGCAACGCTGGAGTGCAATACGGGCGCAGCCAAGACAACAAGCCCAACTGAGTGGGCGCAGGCACCTTCTTTTGCCAAGGTTGGTTTAGACCCAGAGATGTCAGTAATTGAGATCGAAGGTGTTGCGGAACAGGTTGAAGAAGTCGAACAACTGTTTGAAATCTAATGTACACACAAACTCATACGCATGCCTAAGCACGCGCATGAGTTTTACAACAATTTATTCCGCCCGCATATGAGGGAACAGCAACACATCACGAATTGAGGGCGAATCTGTAAACAGCATTACCAGTCGATCGATCCCAATTCCTTCCCCTGCCGTTGGCGGTAACCCGTGCTCCAGAGCACGCACATAATCCGCATCAAAATGCATGGCTTCATCATCACCCGCAGCACGCTCATCTAGCTGCCGTTGAAAACGCTCGGCCTGATCCTCTGCATCATTCAACTCAGAAAAACCATTGGCAATCTCACGTCCGCCCACAAAAAATTCAAAGCGGTCTGTTACGAAAGGATTATCATCATTACGGCGAGCCAGCGGTGAAACCTCTGTTGGGTAGGCGGTAATAAAAGTTGGATCCATCAGGCGATGCTCAGCCACCTTCTCAAAGATCTCAATCTGCACCTTACCCAGACCGTAGATATCCTTTAGCGGTATATCCAGCTTCTCTGCAACGGCACGCGCCCGATCCAAATCATCCAGGTCGGCTTCCGTAATATCCGGCATATATTTGAGGATCGCCTCTTTTACCGTTAGACGCATAAAAGGGGCACCAAAATCATAGCTTTCACCCTGATACTGAACGGTGGTGGCACCCAGAATCTCTTCCGCCATGCCCCGCAGCATCTCTTCCGTCAGATTCATCAGATCCTGATAATCTGTATAGGCCTCATAAAACTCCAGCATGGTGAACTCAGGATTGTGGCGAGTTGATAACCCCTCATTGCGGAAGTTTCTATTGATCTCGTAAACCTTCTCAAAACCGCCCACTACCAGACGTTTTAGATAGAGTTCTGGCGCAATACGTAGAAACAGATCCATATCCAATGCATTGTGTTTAGTCGTGAAGGGGCGCGCTGCTGCACCACCTGGCACGGCCTGCATCATGGGGGTTTCTACCTCTAGAAAATCACGGCTATTTAGGAAGTTACGGATATACTGCACCATGCGGGTACGGACACGGAAGGTCTCCCGCGTCGCCTCATTCATAATGAGATCAACGTAACGCTGGCGATAACGTTGTTCCTGATCCGTAAGCCCGTGGTACTTTTCAGGCAATGGACGCAGAGATTTGGTTAATAGACGAATACTATCGCAGCGCACCGATAGTTCACCTGTTTTGGTGATAAACAGTTGTCCTTCAGCACCTATGATATCACCCACATCCCAGCCTTTTTTAAACTCAGGGTAGACACCTTCTGGCAGGTTATCTCGCTGCACAAACAGCTGGATACGACCAGACATATCCTGAAGATGGGCAAAGCTGGCTTTTCCCATTACCCGACGGCTCATCAAGCGACCCGCTACACAGACTCGAATACCTAGTGCCTCTAGCTCTTCCGCTGTTTTTTCACCGTACTCCGCCAATATTTCCCCGGCAACGGTATTACGGCGAAAATCATTCGGGAAGGCCGCACCCTTTTCACGCAACTCAGTCAACTTGGCACGACGCTGTGCAATCAGTTTGTTTTCATCGAGGATTTGTTCAGTCATAGTCAACTCAGTTTCAATTTAAAAATAATGTTACAGCCCGCTTTTTAGGCTGGCTTCAATAAACAGATCCAACCCACCATCTAAGACAGCTTGGGTATTCCCCGTCTCAACACCAGTGCGTAGATCTTTAATACGGGATTGATCCAATACATAGGAGCGTATCTGGCTGCCCCAACCAATATCAGATTTGCCCTCTTCCACAGTCTGTTGATCTGCACTGCGCTTCTGTATCTCTAGCTCATAGAGCTTGGCTTTGAGCTGCTTCATCGCTGTATCTCTATTCTTGTGTTGAGAGCGATCATTCTGACACTGCACGACCGTGTTGGTCGGCATATGGGTGATACGTACCGCAGACTCGGTTTTATTGACATGCTGACCACCCGCTCCACTGGCACGATAAACATCAATGCGCAGATCAGCCGGGTTGATATCAATCTCAATATCATCATCAATCTCTGGGGAGACGAAGACAGCAGCAAAGGAGGTGTGTCGGCGATTGCCTGAATCAAACGGGGATTTTCTAACAAGACGATGCACGCCTATCTCAGTACGCAGCCAGCCAAAGGCATACTCGCCTTCAAAATGGATAGTCGCACCTTTAATGCCTGCAACATCACCTGCTGAACACTCAATCAGCTCAGTTTTGAATCCACGCGCCTCGCCCCAGCGCAGATACATCCGCAGTATCATCTCAGCCCAATCCTGGGCCTCCGTTCCACCAGAACCTGCCTGAATATCAAGGAAAGCGCTGCAAGAGTCCGTTTCTCCTGAAAACATACGGCGAAATTCCAGCTCTGACACCTGTTTTTCATAAGCTTCCAGGTCATCGACAACCGCATCAACCGTATCAGCATCACCCTCTTCAACCGCCATCTCCAGTAGATCACGGGTATCAATAAGCCCGGTGTGCAGCTGCTCCAGCGTGAGCACCACGGCTTCCAGAGCAGCGCGTTTCTTGCCCATTGCCTGGGCTCGCTCAGGGTCATTCCAAATCTCGGGGTCTTCCAGCTCCCGCAGAACCTCCGTCAGCTCCTCTTTCTTTTCAGCGAAGTCAAAGATACCCCCTCAGAGACTCGGAGCGCCCCTGTAAATCGCTGATTTTGTTGGTGATCGGATTTAGATCCTGCATGGCTGATAACCCAAATGAAAACCGCGCATCTTACACCACAAAGATGTATGTGGAAAATTATAAAAACACCCCAACAAACTGTATGGCATGAAGTTTTCTATTGCAAAGACGCTATCATTAATAATAATGAGAAATTTCATCACACTCGCCATCTTTCTAGTCATCGGTTTTTTTCTCTGGAACAGTGTGCCCAGCAGAGAGATTGCCTGGGTCTGTTGCATACTGCTGCTGACAATCTACCTTTTTGGTTTCGAGATTGTCCCTGTTGATGTGGCTGCCATCTGTATTATGGTGCTCTTGGGGCTTAGTAATTTTTTCGCTCCCTGGTTTGGTTTGGAGTCGGGGCTAATTCCCGCCGCGCATCTTTTTGATGGCTTCTCCAGTAACGCCGTCATCTCCATTATTGCCGTTATGATCATAGGGGCAGGACTCGACAGAACCGGTGTAATGAGCAAGGTCGCTGCCCAAATCCTCCGCGTTGGCGGAAAAACCGAAGGCCGGATTGTGCCGTTAATCTCCAGCACCGTCGGCTTCATCTCAAGTTTCATGCAGAATGTGGGGGCGGCAGCGCTCTTTCTGCCTGTTGTCAGCCGTATCTCTGCCCGCACCAGCCTGCCTCTATCCCGACTACTGATGCCAATGGGGTTTACTGCCATTCTGGGCGGCACCATGACGATGGTCGGTTCAAGCCCGCTCATCCTGCTGAATGACCTGATCATCTCATCCAATCATCTATTGCCCATTGATCACCAAATGGAGACCTTTGGCCTGTTCGATGTCACGCCAATTGGGATTGCACTGGTCATTACTGGCATTGGCTACTTTATGCTGATGGGACGCTTTGTATTGCCAGAGAATCAAAGCGCAGGTGCAGAGGCCACTCAAACCATGGACTACATCACAGAGACCTACGGTGTGAGTTATGAGGTCTACGAAGTGCTGGTCACCCCAGGCAGCCCACTGATTGGCGCCAATCTGGACAAACTAGAGACAATACATCGCATCCGTGTCATTGCTGTGGACAAAGGTGATGGCCTGCGTTTCGGATCATCTGGCGTTGATCGCGAGCTTGGCATCGAACCTGGCTCAATCCTGGGTGTACTGGGTACAGAATCTGCCGTTCAGGCATTTGTTAGCCATCATAAGCTCAAAATCAAACCCGATCTTGAGATGTTTGCTGATGCACTGGTTCCCACAAAAGCCGGTATTGCAGAGGTCGTTATCCCCCCCGGCTCAACACTAATTGGCAAATCAGCCCGTGATATCTGGATGCGCAAAACCTATGGCCTCTCTCTACTGGCCATTCACCGCAACGGCAAAGTCATCACCCGTGAAGGCGAAGGTGTTCGAGACACACCCCTGCAATCCGGTGACTGCCTGGTTTGTCACACCCGCTGGGAAGATCTAACCCGATTAAAATCCAATCGAAATTTTGTCGTAGTCACGACTGAATACCCACATGAAGAGCTGCGACCACAAAAGGTTGGTTTTGCCCTGATATTCTTTCTGCTCGCGCTCGGACTCATCCTCTTTACCGATATCAGGCTCTCTATCTGCCTGCTCACCGGGGCAATCGGTATGGTGCTCTCGGGAGTCATGTCCATGGAGGAGGCCTACGAGTCAATCAGCTGGAAAACGGTCTTCCTCCTGGCAAGCCTCATTCCACTGGGAATAGCTGTCGAAGGTTCAGGCACTGCTGCCTGGATTGCACAACAGACGCTACTGCTATTCGGTGATCATCCAACCATTTGGGTAGTGCAACTCATCCTTGCCATTCTGGCCACGCTCTTTAGCCTGGTCATGTCCAACGTTGGTGCCACTGTGCTGCTCGTGCCTCTGGCAATCAATATTGCCATCAGCGTGGGGGCAGATCCCGCCATATTTGCACTCACCGTGGCCATAGCCACATCCAACTCCTTTCTCATCCCCACACATCAGGTAAACGCCCTCATTATGGGGCCGGGCAACTACCGTGTATCCGACTACATCAAGGCCGGCAGCATCATGACCATTCTATTTTTGGTCGTATTACTGGGCATGATGAACGTCATTTATTAAACCCTTGGTCAAAACCTCTTTTACAAGGTGCTGAAGAAAGCCTGTGAAAGGTAAATAAATCCACCAAATTGTCGCTATAACTTCTGATCTAAGAGGATTTTCATAGAAAGAAGTTATGTCAGCTTTAAAGATATCCATACCCAAGCCTACTCCAGGGCATGAACTCTCTATTGGCTCTCAACATGATGAGATCAAATCCTGGATTAAGCACCTTCCACTGTTTGATGCTGCTATCACGGTACAGAAAGCATTGCCTGTACTTGTCGAATTAAATCGAACAGAGATGGATAACAGGCTGCGCTTTCACAGTATGCATCTGCTTACACAGGCACTAAAGCACCCCATTGAAATAAGCAGAAAAAAATATCTGGCAATACCCCTACCCTTAACTGGCAAACACAAAATATCAGCCGATAATATAAAGCATCTGCTGGATGAAATAGCAAATGGATACAAAATTATTATCAGCACACATATTTCTGATAATAATCAACGTCTTTCTATTGATGAAATAACCAAAACAATTTACCTGGCCATCCATTCCATTGGACGTTTAATGCTGGATCGATATCTATGTTATGAAACCCACCCCCCCAGAACATGGTTAGAACTTACAGAACTCTATCGATATGCAACAACACTCTGTGTTGAATCTGCCTCCATCAATCTTGGGAGCGATAAGCTGAGCACCATTGAGCGGGCCTATCTACAAATTCTTCTACTGGTGGCGATCCATCCCTATCGTTTAATACATGGCGAAGCCACCATGATTTATAAATTAATGGGTGACTGGAACCGCCATTGCAAAATAGTAAAACCCCCAACAAGCTGGCAGCCCACTAATGAACTTATTATTAGGCCCACCGAATACGGCATTGTCTATCACGCAAGGCCAGATGAAGATTTAAGCAAATTTAAAGACATCAGAATTATCGACATCGATAAATTAAAAGCCTTTATGCAAACTCATTCTGAGAATGGGGAAGGTGTTTCATCAACACTCTCTGAACGTTTGTTGCGAAATATGTTTAAACGCCTGCTTGATGGATGGCGCTCAAATAATGTGCGACAAAGCCCTCGATTGGATTGTGCAAATAAAATCAGCATCATCTCTGGACTTAACGCCTGCTATACAGCATTTGGTGGAAGGCATCCAAAGATAGATCATCCCGCTCATACAAAGATGCGCCTTATACCTATAGAGGGTGAATCCGATGACCCCTGGGCACCTGCAATAAGCAACACAAAAGTCAAAGCAGGAGATGCATCAGATTTTAAAGTGGATGATCCCACTCAAGACATTTGGGACGACCAGACATTACTTCCTACATTGAGCGATATACCCAAAACCCCTTCATTGAAGCACTACAGTGCCATCCAAACTGATCACAGCGAGATGGGGCTTTCAGTACGCTTTGATTTTTCAAGCGGCTTAAAGCCAAATGTAGGAGACCTTATCAGCTTCCAGCCAAAAAGCAGCACTCAGAATAATTGGAAGCTAGGCACTATCCGCTGGATGGAGCTATCACAAAAAACAGGTGTTATGGGCATCAAACTATTCCCTTTCACACCCGTACCCATCGCAACTAAAGCACTGATTGGTGTTGGTAGAGGTGGCGACTTAATGCAGAGCCTGTTGCTCTCTCCAGACGGTCTTAACCATCCAGAAGCCACAATCATTGTTCCTGCATCGGTCTATGACACCGGCACACACCTCTATATAGAAATACATAAAACCCCTGCAAAAATCACATTGACTTCACTGCATGATTTCAGCAAATCATTTGCCTGCTACGCCTTCAAGATTGCTGACATTTAACACCTCAGTCACCACGCGATAAAACCACATATTTATTTGTTACGTCATATCCACTGGTTTTTGTGCGATATCGCAATATAACAATATACCGAAATATTATAACCATATTCCATAAGCATAAGTCATAGAACATTTTAACAAGTGTACTTTAATTCATGCCCTCCTTAACAGCCATCCAAGCAACTGTAATATCAATAAAAATACAACCAATTGCCATAACATATGAATTTAGTTCGGAACATTTATAAAACACTACAATAGCACTGAAGATTTTCGATCAACGGACGATAGCTACAATTGACTTTGCTATATAACTTTCATTCATGTTGATAAAACATGTACTGGATTTTTTAATAGCACTGTACAGAATCACCATCCGGCAAGGCGACAACTACAGCCACCGCAACATTTTATAAAACAGATAGAGCAAAAGCTATCTGGCACCAGATCAAGTCAAAGGACAACAGCTGCGGCAGCGGTTGTTACACATCACAAGGAATGAATGTCACATGGTTACACGTCAGCTACATGTTGTCGTGAGAAACCAAAAACCAGTCAGTGATTAAAATTCGGAGACCATAGCTATGGCACAACAAAAAGCAGCGGCACAGGAAACGACAGCAGAATCCAGCGGTGATGCAAAACAATTCTTGACCTTCCAGCTGGGACAAGAACGCTATGGTATCGACATACTCAATATCAAA
>Ga0316192_10000006_pt1 | contig 122258 bp, 139 predicted proteins | sample MerIslwburrow_MG_FD_204931 | JGI IMG/M metagenome (GOLD analysis project Ga0316192, IMG submission 204931) | Coastal sediment microbial communities from Maine, United States - Merrow Island worm burrow | ecosystem: Environmental > Aquatic > Marine > Coastal > Sediment | place: USA: Maine...
TGCCGCTCGGAACCTCTTAGCTTTTCAGAGGTTCCTAAAACCGGGCAGAAAATGGTTATTTCAGCAGTTTCCGGATATCAGGCAGCGCTGCTTCGGCCGCCTGTCTCCCTGCGGCAATCGCCTCTTTGCCGCGGTAAAACTCCAGCAGACCGATGTCATCCACGCCCGGCCTAAGCATCAAATCAGGCGGACACAGCTGCTCGCGCAGGCGCACCAGGGCCCAGCTACTGACAATCTGTGACCGGCTCAGAACAGAACTGATACCCAGATCGGCAAATGCCTCCTCCTGACTCTTGCGCATGCGCCGGAATCCTTTGAACCAGGCGGAAAGTTGCGGCGCTTTTTCCAGAATTGGGCTTTGCAGCAACTCCTCCAACTTTTGCTCCCACTCCCGCTGGGGGCTTTCAGCCATTTCGGCCAGCCTACTGCTAAGCTGTACGTCAATCGCTATCACGGGTCCACCAAACAATGTTCTGGCGGCGTCGAATGGTACAGGATTGGCCACGCTGCCATCGACCAGCAGACGCTTGCCATAACGTACGGGTGACAGCAGCCCTGGAAAAGAAATGCTGGCACGCACGACCTGCAACAGATCGCCAGTATCAAGCACCATCTCTTCGCCGGTAACGAGATCGGTGGCGGTGGCCGCGTAACCCATCGCCAGCTGCTTGATGTTCAGTCCGCCAAGGTAAGGCTCAAGGTATTTGTGTATACCCTTGCCGGTGCTGATTCCGGCATCGGCGAAGTCCGGCGTGAAAAGCCTAAAAGTGGATATCCAGTCCATTTCACTGCCCAGCCTGATCATTTCATCAATGCTGGTACCGGCTGCGAGAAAGGCGCCAATCTCGGCTCCTATGCTGCTGCCTGTCACGGCGCGAATGGGAATGCCCTCGCGAACCAGCACCTCAATGATGCCGATATGCGACAGACCCCTGGCCCCGCCACCACCCAGGGCCAGCACAATGCCCTTTTTGCCTTTCATCTGTTACCTGTGAGGCGGGGAACGAAGGCTGGAACCCTGGTTCGATAAACCGCGTATTCTGGGTGTGTGGCCAGCATGCGCCGCTCCTCGAACTTCGAGCCAACAATAAAATAAGCGGCGATGGCCAGGAACAGATTCAGGCTGTCTAGGCTCTGCAACGGTGAAGCAAACATCATCAACATGATGCCTGTATACATTGGGTGGCGCAGACGCTTGTATATGCCGCGCTCGACAAAAGGCTCCAAGCTGTCGGGAAACGGCCGCAACCCGAGGAAGGCGGGCACGTCGATTGGCGCTAGTGATGCGAGAACAATCCACAGGCCAAGAGCCTGCAACGCATGCATTCCGGCGCGCCACGGCCAGTCTACGGCATACAATGCGCGATCCGGCAGCAGCGCCACAAAACCCAGCCACAGGGCCGTGGTAAACAGCCCGATACCCACGTAGACCAGGCGGTAAGCCCGCGGCGAGATGCCCATGGAATGCCATCCGGTTTTGCATACACGGCTTGCCAGCACGCTATGGATCAGCGCAAACAACAGGCCTGAAATCCAGATCGATTGCACCGGGTGAAATGAAATAATGTCGGGCATACGCCTAGCGTAATTCGACCATCGCTTATAGCAAGCCGGAACAAACTCGATTAAGCTGGGAAAATGATCGAGGATGACATCCGCTGGATGGATGGATGCGACACACAAGCCAGCGCTCAGACCAGGTGATTGATCATCCATCGACGGGAAAATGGCTCCGTTTCGGGCGACGGCAGCCTCCCAAAAGCTCTGTCAGCTAAATTTATGCATCCGATCCATTTTGTTCACTCCACAAATCATGACGCCCGCCCGGAAGGCAAGACCATCGATCTGATCGTGTTGCACGCCATCAGCCTGCCACCGGGCGAATTCGGCAGCCGCTATATCGAGGACCTTTTCCTGGGCGTCATTGACCCGTCAGCGCATCCGAGTTTCAAGGATTTGCGGGATATGTGTGTGTCGGCCCACTTCGTGGTGGATCGATCCGGCCACATAAGCCAATTTGTGCCGGTAAAACGCCGGGCCTGGCATGCCGGAGAGTCGGAATGGCAAGACAGGCCGTGCTGCAACGATTACTCCATCGGCATCGAAATGATCGGCGACGAAGAAAAACCTTTCACGCATGTGCAGTACCGCGAGACGTCCAGGCTGTGCCGGGTGCTCATGCAGCGTTTCCCCGATATCGGAAGGGATCGCATTGTCGGTCATTCCGATGTAGCCCCGGGCCGCAAATGGGATCCGGGCAGGCAGTGGGACTGGTCGCGTTTCAGGCGCTGCCTGGCAAGAATCCGCCATCTGGATATAGAGGTCGTATGATGAGCGAAGACCGCATTAACGAATGGAAACGCGCGTTCCCCGCATTGCAGGAGGCGAACGACCCCTCATGGCAACACGCCGCATCCATGGTGCAGCTGGCAACCGTGCCACAGGGTGCTGTGCTGTTCCGCGACGGCGATGCATGTAGCGGATATGTGATGGTGGTCGAGGGGTCCGTGCGCGTGCAGAAAATCGACCCTGAGGATCACGAAATCGTACTCTACCGAGTGGAGCAGGGGCAAACGTGCATGCTGACGACTACCTGCCTGCTGGGTGGCCAGGCATATCCGGCCGAGGGGGTGGCGGAAACCGAGGTGGCATTGGCCATTCTTCCTATCGGAGCGTTTGATGCCGCCATGGCGGCGCCCGAAGCGTTCCGGCGTTTTGTGTTCGCCGCCATTGGAAGGCGCATCAGCGATTTGATGCTGCTGATGGAGGATGTCGCCTTCGGTCGTATGGATGTACGCCTGGGCCGTCTGTTGCTGAAGTGGGTGCGGGAGCATGGCACACACCTCGATTGCACGCATCAGGAACTGGCTTTTGAACTGGGCACGGCGCGCGAGGTGGTTAGCCGGCTGCTCAAGAACTTTGAGCGCCGAGGTGCGCTCAGTCTGGGCCGGGGCAAAATCGAGGTGATCGACTCGGCCGCGCTGGCACATACAGCTGATTCGTAACAAAGTCACTGATACCTCCACGGCAAGCGACCATGCTTCAGCCAATACATCCGTAGGAGGCGTGTGATGAATCCCAATGTTGGAAGTGTGGACAAGATAATACGAATCGCAGCCGGAGCCGGCCTGATCAGCCTGGTGTTCATTGGACCTCAAACCCCGTGGGGCTGGATCGGCATCGTGCCGATTGCCACTGCATTGATCAGCTGGTGTCCGCTCTACACGATCATTGGCCTGAACACCTGCGCCAAGAAGTCAGCCTAGGCTACCGTTCGCAGCAGATCACCTGATAGCCGGCCGGTGCGCCATAGCCAGTCGGCAGCTAGGGTTCAGTGATGGAAGATGAATCGACAATCCGGCTGGGCGTCTTTTTAAGTGTGCTCGGCATCATGGCTGTGTGGGAAATCCTGATGCCACGGCGGCGACTTGGCGCCTCCAAGCCACGACGCTGGCTGGCGAACTTTGGTATCGTGGTGATCAATACCCTGCTGGTGCGCCTGTTGATTCCAGCAGGCGCAATGGGTGCGGCGGCGTTTGCCGAGGCCGAAGGCTGGGGCATTCTCCACATCATCGATCTGCCAGCCTTCGCCGCCATCGTTGCCGCTGTCGTTCTGCTCGATTGCGCTATTTACTGGCAACATGTGATCTTCCATGCCATGCCCGTCCTGTGGCGACTACACAAGATGCATCACGCCGACATCGATATCGATGTCAGCACCGGCCTGCGCTTTCACCCCATCGAAATCGTGCTGTCCATGCTCATCAAGATAGTCGTGGTACTGGCGCTAGGCGCGCCCATGCTGGCCGTGCTGATTTTCGAGGTATTGCTTAACGCCACGGCAATGTTCAACCACGGCAATATACGTCTGCCCTTGAGCCTGGATAAGTGGCTTCGCCTCGTCATCGTGACCCCTGATATGCACCGCGTACACCACTCTGTCCTGCGTAATGAAACGGATAGCAATTTCGGCTTCAATCTACCGTGGTGGGACCGCATATTCGGCAGTTACCGCCCCCAGCCGGCGGCTGGCCACGATGCCATGCAGATCGGCCTGCCGGAGTACCGCCAGACCAGGGGGCTTGCCTGGATGCTGGCGCTGCCTTTCCGCGCCCGGGATTGAGGACCCATGGATCGCATCCCCGAGCCGGAACTGATGGATGATGAGGAACAGGCCCAGGCCTATGCCGAGGCTGATTTTTCCGAGCCGCATAGCCGCTTTATCGAGCTATGCCAGTCGATTATTGGCAGCGGGGCCACCGGCTACGCGCTCGATCTTGGCTGCGGGCCGGGCGATATCGCCATGCGTTTCGCGCGCGCCTACCCCACCATGTGCGTGCAAGGCGTGGATGGCGCCCAAGCGATGCTTGATCGCGGCCTGGAGGTTCTGGCGAAGTTTCCGGAACTGTCAGATAGAGTGGAACTCATCCACGGTGTACTTCCTGGAGCCCGGCTTCCTCGGGAAACATACGATGTAATTATCAGCAACAGCCTGTTGCACCATCTGCACGATCCGCAGGTGCTGTGGCAAATGGTGAAACACTTCGGGAGGGCGGGAGCCATGGTGTTCATCATGGACCTGATGCGCCCGGACAGCATTGACGAGGCTGAAGCGCTGGTTGAAGCCTATGCCGCCGATGAGCCCGAAATCCTGCGGCGCGACTTCTACAACTCGCTATTGGCCGCCTTCAAGCTAGAAGAAGTCCGCGCCCAGCTGCAACGGGCGGGACTGGCAAACCTCATCGTGGAACAGGTGAGCGACCGTCACCTCACCATCGCCGGTCATTTACGGGGCTGACTGTTCGGCAGGTCTCCTGCCGAACAACAGGAAAATCACTGCCAGAGATAGATAACCAACGATAAACGGCCATGTGGTGTACGGTCCGTAGCTGTTTATGATGGCCGCATCGGTCACCTCAAAACCATGGATGATGCCGGTCGCGCTCAACGCCGCCGCCACCGCCGCCCAGACGGCGGCAAGCCGGAAACGCCCATCGATCAGGGCCACGGTCATGGCTGCCAGGATCATCGAGGTAAAGATAAAGCCGCGCTCCAGGGCGATCATGCCGGCGATCGGCAATTGCATTGCCAGAGGTTCCAGCCCGACCGAGCCCACCGATGCACCGGCCGAGCGCAAGCCGCTTTCCAGCATCAACAGGCCCCAGCCCGCCAGGGCCGGGATGAAGCCGACAACCACGGCCGGCGCATGTTCGCGCGGCGTGGCCTGAAATGCCTGGGCAGCGATGGTCATGCCGATCCACAGCAGAATGGCCGCGCCCGCTTCGATGGGAATCAGCGCGATGACGAAACCAACCAGGCCCAGGCAACACAGCAGGGTGATCGCCAGACCATTGGCCACTGAATAGCCATGCCCGGCCCCCATCGCCTTCCAGCCGGGGTGACCGATGTAGATGGTGGTGGGAAAGCAGCTGCCGAAGCAGGCGGCGGCGATGGTGCCCAGGCCATTGGCCGCCAACGAGGGGCGCACCGGATAATGATCGCCTGCCGCCTCGGCACTCTCCAGATTTTGCAGCGATCCCACCAAATTGAACAGGCCCATGGGCAGGATGACGGCGAGAAAACCCAGCAGCTCCGGCTGCGCCAGCGAACTGGCCAGTTCAAAAACCGCGGGCGTGGGCAGATGCAGGGACATGTCCATCGCCTCATACAGTGCGCCCGCATCCATGCGCCCCAGCGCCCAGGCCAGCGTTGTACCGAGCACGACCGCCGCCAGCCCCGCCGGCATGCCAAACGGCAGGCGTATGCGGCCGATGTATTGCAGGAAGATCAGGCCCAGGGGGGCCAGGCCGATCAAGGGATCGGCGAAAATGCGGAAGGTGAAATCCATGGAGATGAAGGTGATGGCGATGCCGGCCAGCGTCGCCAGCAGGGCGGCGCGCGGGGTGACGCGCTTGACCCAGCCGGCGATGAAAGCACCAGCGAATTCGATCAGGCCCGAACCCAGGCAGGCGGCCAGGCCCAATTTCCAGGCCAGATCCACATCGCCCGTGGCCTTCACCACCGGCAACATGACAAACAGGATGTAGGCGAACAACGACACCGTATTGATGCCATAAGGCAGCGCGGTGGCATCGGCCTGGCCGGTGCGGCGCATCAGGGCGCGGGCCTGAAGGGCGTAGAAGAGGTTGCCGAGCAAGAGACTGACAGCCACGCCGGGAAGGATGCGTCCGTACACCAGATCTCCCGGCATACCCAGCACATGCGTGCACAACACGACGATAAGAATCAGCTGGATCAGGTTGTCCACGAACAGGCCGAAAAAGCCGTCGAGATCGCCCCTGTGCCACCATGCGATGCGGGCCTGTGTATGCATGTTCGCCTCCCGATATGGCGCGCAAGCCTGCATGCAGCCGGTCAAAGATTCCACAGCATCACTGACTGCCGACGGCTCTAATAATTGGCCCCTGTCATCAATCGCCACACTGGCGCTTCAGGGTGGTTTGCAAGCAACACGAAACGCGTATAGTGCGGCGAATGCGTTTGGTGATGCTTGACACGGAAACAACAGGCCTGTCACCCGCCCGCGGCGATCGCATGGTCGAGATCGGCTGCGTGGAAGTCAGTAGCCGCCATATCCAGCGCGACAACAGCTTCCATCACCTGATCAACCCTGGACGCCCCATCCCGGAAGAAGTGGTTCGCATCCACGGCATTTCCGATGCCGATGTGGCCGGCAAGCCGTCATTCGGCGATATCGCCGGCGAGTTTCTCGAATTCATCGAAGGGGCCACGCTGGTCATCCACAATGCCGCCTTTGACCTCGGCTTTATCATGCACGAGCTGCAACAGGCCGGCCTGCCCAATATCCATGACGCGCCAGTGGTGGACACCCTGAGCCTGGCGAGAAACCGCCACCCGCATCAGCGCAACAATCTCGACGCCCTGTGCGACCGCTACGGCGTGGATCGCAGCCACCGCACCAAGCATGGCGCTTTACTGGATGCCGAGCTACTGGCCGAGGTCTACCTGGCCATGACCGGCGGCCGCCAGTTTACGTTGACCATGGAAGACAACAGCGTGCCGGCATCGAGTTTCGTGCAATTATCGCAAACCGCCGCCCAGCGGCAGGAAAAGGCGGAAACGGCGAACATCATGCGCCGCCCCATGCTCGATATGCCGGAAGAAGATCAGAAAGCCCATGAAGCCCTGCTTCAACGCGTGCACACCGAAAGCGGTCAGGCCCTGTGGATGCTACCGGTAGCGGAATAGCCTTTACTTCATGCGTCCAGCAAGGAAGGGCCTGAAACACCCTCCATCCTGAAAATTTCTCGTTACTTGCTTAAGGCGTAGCCAGCGACTCAATGTCGGCCAAGGCCGGAAACCATTCAATCATCCACGTGGCCAAAATGGTGAAGCTGCCAGTAAAAATAAGCACGCCCACCGTCATGAGCAACACACCGGAAACGATCTCAACCGCACGGAAATGGCGCTTGAACGCATGCATCCAGTGCATGAAGCGATCCATGGCCAGCGCCGCCAAAATGAACGGAATCGCCAGGCCGGCGGAGTAAATCGTCAGCAGTAGAATACCCTCGCTGACCTGCGACTGCGCCCCGGCTACGGCAAGGATGGCACCAAGAATCGGGCCAACGCACGGCGTCCAGCCAAAGGCAAAGGCCGCACCCAACACCAATGCACCAACCCCCCGGACGGCGTTAGCATCGGGGCTCAAACGTGCCTCAAACATCAGGAATGGAATGCGGATCAGGCCGGTATAATGCATACCGAAGACGAAAATAATGACACCCGCGACTTTCACCAGTATGCCCAGGTTGGCAAGCAACCAGCCGCCGAACACCGTGGCCGTGGCGCCCAGGGCGATGAATACCAGGCTGAAGCCGGCGACAAACCATAAAGACTGCACCAGCGCCCGCCATTTAAGGCTGCTGTCATCGCCTGCCCTCAGGGTGTCCACTTCCACGCCGCTGATATAAGAGAGGTAGGCTGGCACCAGAGGCAGCACGCATGGAGAAAGAAATGACAGCAGGCCGCCCAGCAGAGCGCCAAAATAGGTAACTTCAACCATTAAATATAGCTCCTGAATATATGCAGTTTAGATGCTAGCACGGATAAAAACGGTAACCCAAGGTACGGACGCCATGACCAGCTAGGCCAAACGCAGCTGATCCCGCAGCCAAGCACCGTAACCGTCCGACGCCTCAGCTGGGAACCATACGATTTCTGGAAGTTCGTAGGGATGATGCTCTTGCAGCCAGTCCAGCACCGCTTCGCGCATAGCCGCACTGGTTTTAATCACAAGAAAATACTCAGCTTCATGCCGCACGTCATCCTGCCAGCGATACCATGATTCACCAGCTGCCGATATTTGTACACATGCGACCAGTTCGGCCTTCACAAGGCCTTTAGCCAAGGATTGCGCTGCCTTATGATTATCGACGCTGGTCAGCACGATGCGGATATCGAAGGTCATCAATACAGACTAGCCTTCTACAAGCCATTTACCAAACTGCGGGCGCCAAACCGAATACTTGCCTGATCGGCGATTGGCTGCTAACAAGTGGCCTGAAACATTTCACCTCGGGAGACGCCATATGAGCGATGCCATCCAGTCCGCCTTAAACGAACAACGCCGCTTCGATCCGCCGGCTGAGCTCGCGGCCAGCGCCCACATTTCATCGCTTGAACAATATCATGCGTTGTGCCGGCGCTTCGACGAGCACCATGATGAAACATGGGCCGAGCTAGCGCGCGAGCACCTGAGCTGGCGCAAGCCCTTCATGCATGTGCTCAACAAAACGCACGCGCCCTTTTTCCGCTGGTTTGAGGATGGCGAGCTCAACCTTTCGGAGAATTGCCTCGACCGTCATGTGCAGGCGGGCCTGGGTGAGCGCAGCGCCATCATCTGGGAAGGCGAACCGGGAGAGGTGAAGCGCATCTCCTATGCCGAACTGCTGGAGATGGTGTGCCGGGCCGCCGGTGCGATGCGCGAGCTGGGCATCGAGCAGGGAGACCGGGTGATTATCTACATGCCGATGGTGCCGGAAGCGGCGGCGGCCATGCTGGCATGCGCCCGTATCGGCGCTACGCATTCAGTGGTGTTCGGCGCTTTTTCCGCCAAGGCCCTGCACGAGCGCATTGTCGATGCCGGCGCCAAACTGGTCATCACCGCCGATGGCGGCTGGCGGCGCGGCGAGGTGCACTCGCTCAAGCCGAGCGTTGATGAAGCACTGAAGGGCTGCGACAGCGTACGCCATGTGTTGGTCGTCCGTCGCGGTGGCAATGATGTGAATATGGCGGCTGGACGTGATATCTACTGGCACAAGGCCCTGGCCGTACAGCCGGCTTATTGCGAGCCGGTTGCGGTGAACGCCGAGCATCCGCTGTTCATCCTTTACACATCCGGCTCCACCGGCAAACCCAAGGGCATCGTCCATTCCACCGGCGGCTATCTGTTGTGGGCCAGGCTCACCATGCACTGGGTGTTTGACTTTAAGCCGGAGAGCGACGTGTTCTGGTGCACGGCCGACGTTGGCTGGATCACCGGCCACACCTACACGGTGTATGGTCCGCTGGCCTGCGGCGGCACGACGCTGATGTATGAAGGCGTGCCGACCTACCCCGATCCCGGGCGGCTGTGGAAGATATGCGCCGATCATGGCGTCACGGTGTTCTATACCGCGCCCACCGCCATCCGCGCCCTGATCAAGGCGGGTGACGAATGGCCGGCCAAACATGATCTTTCCGCCCTGCGCATCCTTGGCACGGTGGGAGAACCGATCAATCCCGAAGCCTGGATGTGGTACCACGACAATATCGGCGCCAAAGACTGCCCCATCGTCGATACCTGGTGGCAGACCGAGACCGGTGGCCACATGATCGCGCCGCTGCCCGGCGCCACGCCGACCAAGCCCGGCTCGGCCACCCTGCCGCTGCCCGGCATCTCAGCCGCGATCATGGATGGCGAGGGCAAGACCATGCAGCCGGACGAGGGCGGGCTGTTGGTGATCACCCGGCCCTGGCCTTCCATGCTGCGCGGCATCTGGGGCGACCCCGGGCGCTACGAGGAAACCTACTGGCGCAAGTTCGATGGCCGCTATTACTTCGCCGGCGACGGCGCCCGCACGGACACCGATGGCTATTTCTGGATCATGGGCCGTGTGGATGACGTGCTCAATGTGTCCGGCCACAGGCTTGGCACCATGGAGGTCGAGTCGGCTCTGGTATCGCACGGTGCAGTCGCCGAAGCCGCCGTGGTCGGACGTCCGCACGACGTAAAGGGCGAAGCCGTCTGCGCTTTCGTGGTGCTGAAGGCAGTGCCGGATGACGCGAAGACATTGGCCGCCGAGTTGCGAGCACATGTCAGCGCCGAGCTTGGCCCCATCGCCAAACCGGATGACATCCGCTTTGCCGACAGCGTGCCCAAAACGCGCTCCGGCAAGATCATGCGCCGCCTGCTGCGAGATGTCGCCGCCGGCCGTGAGATCGATCAGGATACGTCCACGCTGGAAGACCAAAAGGTCGTCACCCAGCTACAACAGGGCGAACCGGTATAGCCATGGCACTCGAATACTTGCCTGGTGCTGGGCAATCGCCCAGCATGCGCCCGCATTCGTTCAGGATGTAGCCACCCAGGAAGACTGATTGGAGCTTTCATGACCATTCGAACCAGATTTGCGCCGTCTCCCACCGGCATGCTGCATATCGGCGGAGCGCGCACGGCGCTGTTTTCGTGGCTCTATGCCAGGCGCTCCCAGGGCAAGTTCTTGCTGCGCATCGAAGACACCGACCGCGAACGATCAACTGAAGAAGCCACGCAGGTCATCCTCGATGGGCTGAAGTGGCTGGGACTGGACTGGGATGGCGATCCCTTGTTCCAAAGCGACCGTAAAGCGCAACATGTGACGGCGGTGGAAAAATTACTCAATGATGGGCGCGCCTACCGCTGCTATTGCTCCAGGGAAGAATTGGACCGCATGCGTGAAATGCAGCGCATCGAGGGCAAGAAGCCAATGTATGACGGCCGCTGCCGGCACCGACAGGATCATCCCAAGGATGCGCCATGCGTCATCCGCTTCGCTTCGCCTGATGATGGCTCGACCTTTGTGCGTGACCAGGTGCTCGGCGATGTGGAATTCGCCAACGAGGAATTGGATGACCTGATTATCATGCGCTCGGACGGCACGCCGACCTATAATCTGGCGGTGGTGGTGGATGACGCCGATATGAGCATCACGCATGTGATCCGTGGCGCGGATCATTTAAACAACACGCCACGCCAAATTCAGCTCTACCATGCGCTCGGCCTGCCCGTGCCCCAGTTCGCCCATATTCCGCTGATTCATGGCCCCGACGGCGCCAAGATGTCCAAACGCCATGGGGCTGTGGCGATTACCGAATACAGGCAGGCAGGCTATCTTGCCGATGCAGTGGTCAACTATCTGGCGCGGTTGGGCTGGTCGCATGGCGATGAGGAAATATTCAGCCGCGAGCAGCTTGTCGAACTGTTCGACATCGCGCAGGTGGGTAAAGCCGCCGCCCGTTTCGATCAGGCCAAGCTGGATTGGCTGAACGGCCAATATCTGCGTGACGCCGCGCCGCAATCGCTTTGCGCAGAAGTGATGCAACGTTTGCGCGAATCGGGCGTAGATGGGGGCAATGGCCCGGAACTCGCGGGCGTCATCGCCGCCTTGCAGGAGCGCAGCAAAAACCTGACGGATCTGGCTGCCGGTGCAGTGATGTTTTACGCGGCACCCGAATCCTTTGAGGAAAAGGCGGTGAAAAAGAACTTCAAGGATGACACCTGGAGTCTGCTCGAGGGCTTTGTAAGCCAGGCGGAAGCCTTAAACGGCTGGGACAAGGAGGATATTCACCGTCTGCTGGAAAGCTGTTGTGAGCAGGCGGAGGTGAAGCTCGGCAAACTGGCGCAGCCGATTCGAATCCTGGTGGCTGGCGTGCCGGTTTCACCACCCATCGACACAACCCTGGCGCTGCTCGGCAAGGCCGAGAGCCTGGCCCGTATCCGTCGTGGCATTACTAGCCTGCAAGAGAAAGGCTTGCCTACTGCTTGAGTTTGCATGGCCGCCCAGTAAGATTCGGCGGCAAGAAAATCGCCGGCGTAGCTCAGTTGGTAGAGCAGCTGATTTGTAATCAGCAGGTCGTAGGTTCGACTCCTATCGCCGGCTCCATTTAAAACAATGGGTTATGCAATTCATGTGTAATCCATTATTACTGAAATAATAATTAAATATTAACTAAGGTTAGCTTCTAAGCCGCTGAATCAAGGCTTAGATTCATATGATATAGCTCGGTCAAGCCTGGAGTGGCTCCCCAATCAGGGCATATGTGGGCACTAGATGGAGAAGCTGCTATTACCTTGATTGCGAATGCCTGCTTTCGGCCATAACCGGACATTCGAGTCGGTTAAGTTTTTGAAGCAAAAAAGGGCCTGTAATAGCAGGCCCTTGATATGAATGGTGGAGACAGCGCAGGCACCAGCGTGTAATGCCGGGCTGTAAAATGTTGGCCCCGACAAACAGCGTGAACCAGAGCTAGGTCGGCTCGGCGCTATAGGCAGTAGAAGCCAACAACGTCACCGGAAGTGGTTTATTCAACATTGAAGACTCCTTTTCTATAGTTTCGGTAGAGTAATACAGATATCACAACCCACACTGTGGAGCGCAAAGTCATGGCAGCAACCGTACGGGTTTCATATGCACCTTCCGCAAGCACATGCAGTCCCAATGCAACGAACACCAGCAATGTGGATATTGCAATCAGCAGCGCCAGCCAGACCGACCACGATTTGCGAGCAGCTATGGCGATACCAGCAACCAGATAAGCGAAGCCAGCCATGAAATTAAACCAGAGTACGAACGCCACATAATTACCTGCCGCCACCCGATAGCTCTCATCGCCAAACAATACCTGTCCGCCGGACTTAATCGTCATTAGTCCAAACAGCACAGCAACTGATGCAACAAGCCACATTATTATTTTACTGGTGGTTGTACGCCCTTGTTCTGACATATTCCGGAACCCTTAGCTTTCACAGGTGCCGCAGGCACCGCCAGGCTTCACACCCAGCTTGATCAGAATCTTTTCCATCAGGCACCACTTGGTAATGCCGGACTGAAAGAGATTGATCCCGACAAACAATGTAAACCATAGCCAGGTAGGCTCGGAAATCTGCACACCGTTATAAATCGAACTTAGAATGGTCGAAAGCATGATGAATGCTCCTGCCACAATGTGAATAACTCTCTCGGTTGTCATGTTGTTCTCCACTTCTTGGTTTCGGGAAGCTGATACATTTCATGGCAGGTAATGCAATTGTTCATGGTGTTGGCGAAGACCAGTTGGATATCCTTGGCAGGCTTGCCCTCTTTTGCCATTTTAGCGATGTCGTCAAAGGCATAGTGTGTACCGAAGCCCAACTTCTTAAATTCCAGTGGCAACTTGGCCCGCAAGGCAAAGTCCACGGTAGCAATCGCTCCGCTCCCTAGCGGTGTTGCTGCATCTTCAACGGTTTTCAGATCCTCATTGGCCAGTGCCCCAACGATGACTTGGCTCGCCTCAAGCAGGAGTCGCATCTCCTCTAAAACGGCGATACGTTCTGCCGGTTCCAGTATCACTGCGGTACGGCCATCATCACCTTCTGCCGTACTTCCGATCACAATCACTTTTACGCCGATACCGACAATGACTGCAAGCAGCAGGCCAATGGCGATCCAGTGTGGGAATGTTTTTTTCATGTTCTACTCCTTATTATATATTCCGTAATTTTCTTCAAAGCGCTGATCGTGATCTCTTGGTGCTCATCGGGAATCTCCGCCAGCACCTCCTTCTGAAACTGATCAACCACCACCATCAATCGTTTAGTTGCTAGCGCCCCTTCTTTGGTCAGGTGAATGCGGAAGAACCTGCGATCACTTGAATCAATCCTTCGCTCAATCAATGATTTATTAACCAGTGCATCAAGCCTGCGAGTAATAGTGGTTTTATCGCGCATCATCAGTCTGGCAATCTGTACCTGAGATAGACCGTCCTGCTTCCACAGCCTGAAGAGAATGCCGAAATCTTGTGCCGATAATTTGTGGCCACTATCCAGAAATCGCTTCGCCACCTCTTCACTCATCACGTACGCGGTACGATTCACATAAAAACCAATGGCGCGTTCAAGTTCGAAATTATCTGCCTCATCTCGCATAGAACCTCCAGCAACAAATCGAATGGTATATGCAACAGTTGTTTAATACATCTATATAAGCAAAATGGGAGATCGTAGACTGGAGAAGCCTTTCTTGTCGGACAGCTTTATGATCAAGATGAAAGGAATGAATGTCCGCTTTGGATCGAAAGAAGTCATTCGCCTATAGCGCATTAGGCTGTAAACGACTACCTGCTTTCGAAAACTGAGCAAGATGGATGATTGTTAATACTTGCGACCGCAACAGTTAACCCTTTGGTGCATACATCTCATATATTTGTGCTTCAGTTAGCTTCTTGGTTTTATCTGCAAAGGTGTAGTATTCCGGCTTTCTATCGATAAATACTTGAAGTCCAAATTCCAGAGTTGCCGAGTCTCCAAAAAACCCAACTGGAATCTGGTACTCTTGTGAGCCTTTTAGTCGATAGAATAAGTGTGTTCCACACTTCTTACAAAAGCCACGTTCCGCCCATTTAGATGAGTTAAATACAGCTACAGATTCTTCCCCTTCTATCTGAACGTTCTTGCCACAATCAACTGCCAGCAAGGGACCTCCACCCCACCGCCTACACATTCCGCAATGACATGCAGAAAACTGTTGCTCCATTGTTCTTGCGGCAATCGTGACAGCTCCGCAAAGACAAGAACCTGCGGTAGGTGTTAAATCATTCATACGGCCTCCCTCTATATCTGAATGATCGCTTTGGATCGTAACTGGTCATGTCTCTTTACGGCCACGAGCTGACTTTCATCTCGCCGCCCACGTAAGGCACACCTATGATAGTCACATGAACAGAAAACTTGAAATTCGTGAAAGTCGGCCCTGTGACGCGACTGGGATCGAAAAACTGTATGTTGACGCCTTCCCTGACGAGAATCTGTTACCGCTTGTAAGGGAACTTTTGAATCTTAGGCAGAGCGTTCTCTCGCTTGTTGGGATACGTGAAAATGTGGTCGTGGGGCATATCAGCTTCACGTTTTGCAATGTTGACGGAGGGATAGATAAGGTCGCACTTTTGGCTCCGCTGGCGGTAGATCCCACTTTACATAAACAGGGGATCGGAAGTGCGCTGGTTCATTCTGGCTTAAAGCAGTTGGAAAACGCTAAAATTGGCTATGTCTTTGTTCTCGGCGACCCTGCTTATTACAGGCGCTTTGGATTTAAGACAGAAGACAAAGTCGCCACACCATATCCTTTGCCGATAGAATGGCGTGAAGCATGGCAATCTATCAAGCTGCGCGATGTAGAAGCGTCTCTTGATGGGATGCTGTCTGTGCCAGGGCCATGGCGTCAAAATGATCTCTGGGCTCCTTGAACCACCTATTTGCCCAATCTCTCAAGAAACATACATACATCAATAAATTTCCGCTTTGGATCATTAGCGGAAGTGGGCCTCGCACTCCCGGCGCGTCCACCATCCTGCCGAAAGCGGAATGATGGATACCCCCATCAGCTATTGAGTGAACTTCCTGCTCGGTGCTTTTCGTGAACGTCCGCTTTAGGAAAAGGGGACGCTACCCTTTTCCCTCTCACGTGCTGTCTGGATGGCGGCCTATGGTTTGCCGCTGAACCCTGTTGTTGACATATGAAATGCTTCGCACCGTTCGCTGTGATGCGTAGCTATAAGCCACGCAATTTTCCATATTGGACAGGGATCGGCTGTTTATCGGAGGGGAAATGCCATCTATATATATTTTGGCGAATTTGACCCATATTAATGCAATCATTCGGCTCCTTGCGAATAATCGCCAGCATCAGGCATAAAAACGGGATTTTATATGGAACTGTTAACCGCACGCCCCGAATTAAAAGAACGCTCCGGCATCACGGGAGCCGAGCTCGACGCGCAGCATAAGAGGCTGTTTGATATGGCCGACGAGTTGCAGAATGCCATGCATCAGGGCGGAGGGGACGCCATCCTGCACGAGCATCTCGCTGACCTGATCAACTTCACTCAGGCGCATTTTGGGGCGGAAGAGCAATCCATGCGAACGCACGACTATCCGGGGCTCGCCCCGCACAAGTGCGAACACGACCGTTTGCTCCAGCAGATTGTAAACCTTCAAAGCCAGATGCAGGCGGGTGAGCAGGTTTTTTCCATGGACGTCATTTATTTCCTCAGATACTGGATCATGAATCATGTAAGCAATTCTGACGGAGCTTATGACGCCTACCTGGGGCGTATAGAACTGTAAGGCGGCCTTATCCCAAGCAGGTATCTCTCTTTGTAAAAATATTTTAATATTTTCAGCTTTGATTAAGCATCAGTTGCTAACTTGCCTCACATGATAGGGGAGAAAGATATGCAAATGCTGGCCTTAGAGAATGGCAGAGCTGGAGCACATATGGAAACATTACACTCATACCCTGGAATGGAATCGCAAAGCAGCGATAGTGCGGACGTGGATCGCGAGCACTTGAAACTGATCGATATCGCCAATGAACTGCACGAAGGCTTGCGCAATGGCGACAACGAACAATCGCTGAGCCGCAAATACAATACCCTGGTTGATTATTCTCGCAGGCACTTCGCAGAAGAAGAGCGGATCATGCTGGAATGCAGCTATCCACTGTATTGGCAGCACAAACAGGAGCACGATGATCTGATGCAGCGCGTGGTGGATATCCAGGATCGTATCTATAAAGGCAAAGCAGAGTTTTCCATCGAGTTGGTCTACCTGTTAAGGCACTGGTTCACGCACCATGTGTTCGGCGAAGACCGAAGCTATGATCACTTCCTGCACCAAGAGGCCGCCTAGCCGCCAGCTGTTTTCAGCCTGGATCGTCTGGCTTACGCTTCTCAATCCAGGCAAGCAGCTGCGCTTCGTCGACCACATCCACCCCGATCTCGCGCGCCTTGGCGAGCTTCCCACCCGCATTGGCCCCCGCCACCACATAGTCGGTCTTTTTCGATACTGAGGAAGCTGGCGTCGCACCCAGAGCGCGCAAGGCTTCCTGGGCCTGCTGGCGCGTGATCCCCGTCAGGCTGCCCGTGAGCACCACGGTTTTGCCACGAAGAAAATGATCGGCTTCACCTGCACCCTGCATTCGTGGCGGCCACACGCCACGCGACTTCAGGGCATCCAGCACTCGCTGATTATGCGGTTCATCAAAAAAGGATATCAGGCTGGCGGCGACCTCCGGGCCAACGTCCGGCACTTCCTGCAATACCTCGCTTTCGGCATCGATGATGGCCTCCAGGCTTCCAAGCTGGACAGCCAGGGCAGCAGCCGTGGCCTGGCCGACATGACGGATACCAAGGGCGAACAGAAAGCGGGGCAAAGCCCGCCTGCGACTGTCAGCAATGGCGGCAAGCAGGTTGCTCACTTTTTTTTCTGCCATGCCTGGAAGGCCTACAAGTTCTTCCTTAGCTCCCTCCAGCACATAAATGTCGGCGATGCTTTGCAACAATCCGGCATCGACGAGCTGGGCCACGATTTTCTCGCCCAGCCCTTCAATATCCATGGCCGTGCGCGATGCGAAATGGCGAATGCGCTCCTTAAGCTGTGCAGGGCAGGACAGACCGGCGGCGCATCTGAGCGCTACTTCATCCTCAATGTGCATGGTATGCGCTCCGCATGACGGGCAAAAAACCGGCGGCTCTGGAGACGGCTGTCTACCGTCAGCAGAGGACAAGACCCGGATGATTTCAGGAATCACATCGCCGGCACGCTGTACCAACACCTGATCGCCAGGGCGCACATCCTTACGCTGCAATTCGGCCACATTGTGCAGCGTGGCGCGGGATACGCTTACGCCGCCAACACTAACCGGACGCATGATGGCCACCGGCGTGATCACGCCGGTGCGGCCGACCTGCCACTCGATATGGATGACCACGGTTTTTCCCTGCTCGGCTGGAAACTTTCTCGCCAGCGCCCAGCGCGGAGAACGCGCCACGGCGCCAAGCAACGCCTGCACGGGCCGCTCGTTGACCTTGCATACAACACCATCGACTTCATAGGCAAGGCTACCTCTCCCTGCCTGCGCCTCTCGATAGTGCGCCAACACCGCATCGATGTCTGGCAACGCCTGCTCATCCTGAACGGCAAAACCAAAACACCGCAGGCGCTGCAATATCTCACGTTGCGTATGGCCCAGTTCCTCACCACCCCGCCCCGCGCCATAGGCGAAGAACCCCAGCGGACGCTGGGCAGTGATGCGCGCATCCAGCTGCCTTAGGGAGCCCGCGGCGGCGTTCCTGGGATTGGCAAACACCTTCTGACCCTGCTCTTCCTGCCGCTCATTCATGTGGGCAAAGTCTTGTTTTCGGATATACACCTCGCCGCGCACCTCAAGCCATGCCGGCGCATCACTGGGTAAATGCCATGGAATATCGGATTCGATGGTTCGGATATTGTCGCTGACGTCCTCGCCCGTAGCGCCGTCACCACGCGTGGAGGCAAAATCGAGGTGGCCTTCGCGGTAACAGAGATTAACCGCCAGACCATCGACCTTGGGCTCGGCAATATAGCTGAAAGGCTGATCCCCCAGGCTCTGGCGAATGCGCTTGTCAAAGGCCAGCATTTCCTCGTCTGAAAAGGCGTTGGCGAGGGAAAGCATGGGTTCGCCATGCTGGCGAGGAGTAAAGGCAGTTGATGAAGGCGCGCCGACCAGCCGGGTGGGCGAATCCTCCGGCACGGGCAGTCCGGACTCACGCTCCGCCTGCTCGAGCTGGCGCAACAGGGCGTCATACTCGGCATCCGGGATAATCGGATCGTCGAGCACGTAGTAGCGGTAATTATGATCCTTGAGCTCGGCGCGCAAGCTGCGCAAACGGCGCTCGCTCGCCTGGTCAGTCACCAGACTAAGCTTTCTCCGCCAGAATGGCCTCGATATCGCGCATCACATTGGGCGACATCCAGTCGATCGCGCCGATTACATGCCGGCGCACCACCCCCTTGTGATCAATCAGGAAGGACTCCGGATAACGGAATACGCCATAGGTGCGCGATGTGTTGCTCTCGGCATCATGCAACACTTGGAAAGGCAGATTGTACTCGCGCACGAAACCAGCCAGCGCCTGCGAATCTTTGTCGACGGAAATCGCCACGACGCGAAGCCCGCGCTTGGCCATGGTCTGGTGCAACTCGGCCATGGATGGCATTTCCTGACGGCATGGTGGACACCATGTGGCCCAGAAGTTGAGCAACACCACGCTGTCCTTCGGCATGGTGAAAGTCTGACCAGCCAGATTGGGCAACACATAGTCTGGCGCCGCATCCCCTTCGGCCACGCGTTTCTGTGAACTGGGGAGCACGAACCAGGCCATCAGGCCCACGCATATAATCACGGCACCCATCAACAGCCAGCGTTTCAGCATGAAACGTCTCCCAGGAAAACATGCATCGGAGTGCACATGCCAGGCGACAAACGCATGCCGACTGGAAAAGCGGCCTGGGTCATCACTGCCGCGAGCCTGCCGCAACCAGTCTCTCGCGCTCCAGGCGCAAGCGCAGAGCCTGTTCATCCAGGCGGTGTTTGAAGGCCTTGCGGCCATTGATGAGGATTACCGGCACATCGTGACCGTAGCATGTTGCCAGAGACTCATCCATATCGACGTCGATTTCCCGCCAATGGCACACGCCATCCTCAGCCACGCGCTTCACGACATCCTTGGCCTCCACGCACAGGCAACAATCGTGGCGCGACATCACCTCTACGACAGGCAGCGCCTGCATCACTTGTCTCCGGAGGGGGCGCGCATAACGATAAACACCTGGTCGCCATCACGCTCAATCATGAGCTGCAAAACGTTTTCCTCATCCATATCCTGGGTGTGCTTTTTGAAATCCTCCGTGTTGTTCACCGCATGGCGATTGACCCTGAAGATAATATCACCCTGCTCTATGCCAGCCCGAGCCGCCGGCGAGCCGCCAGCCACACGCCGCACCACCACGCCCTTCTTGCGCTTGGTATCCAATTCCTCGGCCAGTTCCTCGGTGAGATCACTCAAGGCAAGACCCAGCTTGGCGCGGGATTTATCGCCTGCTTTGGCGACGACCTCGTCTTCCGGCATGGCCTCGACGGTCACGGTCAGCGTCTTGCGCTTGCCATCGCGGATCAGTGCGATTTTCACCTTGTCGCCCGGTTTGTGGCTGGCCACGCGGATGGGCAGGTCGTGCACGCGCTTAATCTTGTCGCCATCAATGGCCACGATCACGTCGCCAGCCTCGATACCGGCCTTGTCCGCGGCGGAGTCGGCCTCCACACGGCGCACCAGAGCGCCATTCGAATCCGGGAGATCCATGGCCTTCATGACATCCTTGCTCACCTCCTCGATGTAGACGCCAAGCCGGGCGCGGCTGACCCGGCCGGTCGCGCGCAATTCGTCCAGCACGGGCTTGGCCAGCTTGATGGGAATGGCAAAGCCGATGCCCACATTGCCGCCGCTACGCGAAATAATGGCAGTATTGATGCCCACGAGTTCACCCTCGCTGTTAAACAGCGGACCGCCCGAGTTGCCTGGGTTGATGGAGGCGTCGGTCTGGATGAAATCGTCGTAGGGCCCGGCTCCGATCACGCGGCCCTTGGCCGAAACGATACCGGCCGTCACCGTCTGCTCCAGGCCGAAGGGATTGCCAATAGCCACCACCCACTGGCCTACGCGCAACGCATCCGAATCGCCCAGCTTCACCGCTTTGATGCCGTTGCTGTCGATCTTCAGCAAGGCCAGATCAAGCTTGGCGTCGGTGCCGACGAGTTCGGCCTCGTATTCATTGCCGTCACTGGCGGTGACAATGATTTCATCGGCGTTTTCCACCACATGGTTGTTGGTCACCACATAGCCCTCTTCGCTGATAATGAATCCGGAGCCCAGCGAATGGCGCTCCCTGGGCGGCACGGGCATATTGCGGAAAAACTCGCCAAAAAAGTCCTCGAAGGGGGAGCCTGGAGGGAATCCCGGCGGCATGCCTCGATGCTGACTCTGACGCGCGACCTGGGTGGCGCTGATATTCACCACCGAGGGTTTGCTCTTTGCTGCGATCTCGGAGAAATCCGCCGGCATCGACATCACCACGCCCGGCAGGGCAAACACAAACAACAGCACCACGGCAAAAAAACGACTGACCATCAATGACTCCTTTACTCGCTGAGAAAATAGGATTTTACGAACGGCGGCGTATTTAACCGATTCGACATGAAATGGAAATGAAACAGCGCTATGTCAATCCTAAAGAGATCGCGCCAGGATAGGCATGGCCTTAAGCCTTGCCAAGATGGCCATCGCATACTCTATGCCCATTGCCCTATGCCTCTGTTTCACACAAACAGTTTACCGACATCCACTGTAAAGAGTAAGCTGGGATTTTGTAAATTTGCCGAAAAAATTTAGCCCTAGTGATGTGAGCTAAACATGCCACCTTCGAAACAGCACACATTTGATTATCTTGTGATTGGCAGCGGAGCCGCGGGTCTGCTGCTGGCCCTGAAGCTGGCCGACGCCGGCCGCGTGGGCCTGATCAACAAAGGCGATTTCAGCGACTCCAACACCTACCGCGCCCAAGGCGGTATCGCCGGCGTCATGGACGCGGCCGACTCCTTCGAAGCCCACATCGCCGACACCATCGACGCCGGCGCCGGCCTGTGCCATGACGACGTCGTTCGCACCGTCATCAATCGAGGCGGCGATGTCATCCGCGAGTTGATCGAACTGGGGGCGATATTCGACACCGAAGCCGGGCAATTGCACCTAACGCGCGAAGGCGGCCACAGTCGCAGGCGCGTGGCGCACGCCAAGGACGCCACCGGCCGCGCCATTGGCGAGGCCTTGCGCGCGCAGGTAGCCGATCATCCGCGTATCCACTGCCTGCGCCGGCATATGGCAATTGATCTCATCACCGAACATCATCTGGGCTGGCACGGACGCAAGACCGATCGCTGCCTAGGCGCGTATGTGATGACGCCGGACGGCGAGGTGATAACCATTGCTGCCGCCCACACCATTCTTGCCGCCGGCGGCACGGGTAAAATCTATATGTTCACCTCCAACCCGCATGGCGCCACGGGCGACGGCATTGCCATGGCCTGGCGGGCGGGAGCCGCCGTCATGAACCTCGAATTCATGCAGTTTCATCCCACCTGCCTGTACCACCTTGAGGAAGGCAGCCTGCTACTCACCGAGGCCCTGCGTGGCGAGGGCGCGCAACTGGTAGACGGCAGCGGACGCCGATTCGTGTTCGACTATGATGAGCGCGGTGAGCTCGCGCCGCGCGATATCGTCGCCCGCGCCATTGACCATGAAATGAAAAAAACGGGTGCGGACCATATGTATCTCGATGCACGGCCGCTTGGCGTCGAAAAAATCGAGACGCATTTCCCCAACGTCCTGCAAAGCCTGTTGCCGCTGGGCATCGATATGCGCGAATCGCCCGTTCCCATCGTGCCGGCGGCGCATTACATGTGCGGCGGCGTGCGCAGTGATCTTGCCGGACGCACCAATATCGAGCGTCTGCATGTGATTGGAGAATCGGCCTGCACCGGCCTGCACGGAGCCAACCGCCTGGCCAGCAATTCCCTGCTTGAGTGCCTTGTCATGGCGGACTTCTGCGCTGAGACATTGGCAAACGCCGAAAAGGATCCTTGTGAAAGCCTGCCGCTGTGGGACGCCAGCGGCACAGTGCCGGAATACGACCGGGTGCAGATCAAGCAAAACTGGGATGATATCCGCTCGGTTATGTCCAGTTACGTCGGCATCGTCCGCTCCGACAAACGCCTGCGCATGGCCCGCCGCCGCGTTGCCCTCATCCGTGAGGAAATCGCTTCCTACTACTGGCAACACCCCGTCGGGCGCGATCTGATCGAGCTGCGCAATCTGGCGCTGGTCGCCGATCTCGCCATTCGCTCGGCGCAGCAACGCAAAGAATCGCGCGGACTGCACTATTCCACCGACTATCCCGACATGTTGCCTGAGGCCCGCGACACCATTCTGACACCGGGAGATCTACCGTGACCGCAGACGCGCGTTGCCTGCTGGTCAGGATTGCCGGCCGCGTGCAGGGCGTGTGCTTTCGCCATTATGCCAGTCAGGAAGCAGAGCGGCTGGGCATTACCGGCTGGGTAAAAAATGCGCCAAATGGCGATGTTGAGGCGCTGATCTGTGGCAACGGTGAACAACTGGCAGCCATGCAGGTCTGGCTGGCCCGTGGCCCGTCCATGGCGCAGGTGGAAAACATGCATGCCGCTCCGGCCGAACTGTGCGAGATGCCAGTTTCATTTCGCATCTCGTTCTAGCGTAGCTTCATGTGGTATGAAGGTCGAATCATTCGATTCATTTTCATTTAATTCTTGCGAGTGGAGAATGTCATTCATGAAAATATTTCTCGTGCTTATTTTGTTTTTTTTATTGGGGCTGCAACTTGCCCAGGCCGAAGAAGCGCATCGGAATGAATCGGCGCCAGCGCCGGAAATCAAAGAGGATTCCGTTGCGGGATCTCCAGTGAAATGCAAGCGATGCCACGATTTCGGCTCCAAGCATATCCTCGGCCCTTCACTCGCCGGTGTGTTTGGCCGCAAGGCGGGGGCGAGCGATTACATGCGATACAGCGATAGTTTGAAGGGCACCGATTTTGTCTGGACGGAGGGAAACCTGAGAACTTTTCTCCGCGATACCAAGACAGCTATCAAGGAACTCACCGGCGATGAGCATGCGCAAACCCGAATGCCTCCGCTAGAGATGTCCGATGCTGAAATAGACGAGGCCATTGATTTTCTGAAAACCCTGCGATAAGAGCTAGCATCTCGCGTAACCGGACGGCTTTGGTGCATAGCAAATAAACCGGCCCATGTTACGCAATTGATATACGATTATTAGCTACGTATCGCTGGCAGCCAGGTCCTCTAAGGTTTCTAATCTTCGAGCAATCGGTGCATAGCCTATGGCTGTTTTAGGAAGCCCCCTTCTTCCCGGCTTCCGGTTCCGCCGTAGCTTCCTCGGCAGTGGCTTCACTTTCCCCAGCAGCCTCGGGTATGGTCTTCACCTCGCCGGCTGGCTTGCATAGAAGGAAGCAATTCCTTCAATGATTGCGTCACTGTGAGGCAAGCTAATTTTGTGCATCATGGAATTGCCGCGATTATCATCGCGGTACGCCCTGAGGGCCTTAATGAGATAGGCCATGTTTTGTCCGCGAAGTTTTGGAACAACCAGTGCGGGATTGTCGATGCCAGGGCCATGGCAACGGTCGCACAGCTCGGCCAGTTTCTCTGTGGCAATGGGTTTTTCAAACTCAGCTATTTGGGGTTTCTGAACCGCATAATATGCGGACAGGTTCTCGATATCCTTATCGCTCCCATCGGCGACGGCTCCATGCATCACATCATGCTTGCGTGTTCCGTCCCGGTAAGCCTTGGTTGCGGCAAGCAGATATTTGGCATCCTGGCCGGCAAGGCTTGGTATCGCTGCACTCTTGCTGACTCCGTGATAGCCATGGCATCCCCCGCAGGTGGCGCTTAGGGGCTCACCCGCAACCGCATCACCGAATGATGGCGCCTTGCGCTGTACCGGAGTCTGCAACGCGTAATACACCGCGATGTTTTCGACATCGGCCCTGCTGAGTCCTTTCAGCATGGGCGCCATCGTCGGCATGCTGCGCGCGCCGTCCATATAGGCCTGGATGGCATCAATAAGATAAAGCGGTTGCTGGCCCGCCAGGCTGGGCATACCAGGCATCTTGCTGTTGCCGTCTGCGCCATGACAGGAGGCACAGGCTGCAGCCGAGACCTTGCCCTTCTCTGCGTAAGACAGGGGTTCCTCCCCTGCGGAGCCCTCGATTGGCGGCAGGCTGGTATAGTAAGCCGCTACATTTCGCATATCGGCATCGCTCATATGCGCCGTCATATCCTTCAGCGCGGCATGCGTGCGTTTTCCTTCCTTATAGGCGTGCAATGAAGCAAGCAAGTACGCCTCCACCTGTGCAGCCAGATGCGGGATATCGTGGGCAACGCCTTTTCCATCCAGTCCGTGGCATCCTTTGCAATCGCTCTCTGCAATGGTTTTACCGGCAAGCATCTCCGGCCCTACCTGCTCGGCATGTGCGGTTTGGTTGTCAGCGTAGCCAACCAGCATGATTGAAAGTATCGCTGAAACAAGAATCTTCATTGGTAACCTCGATGATGTATTAGGCCCCTGGAATCTACTTTGCTCCAGGTAGAGTGGATAGCGCAAAAACGACGCGCAGCATGATTGCTGAACCGCGAATGATCAAGCCTCTGTTTGGCAGGCGCCAGGCAACACCTGCGAGTGTAAAACGACGTGTTAGACTCAATGAAACGCAGCGAATTCGCTGAGCTGAAACGATTGATCATTCCGTATCCTCCTTGTCTACCTGCATTCATTTACCCGAATAGCACATTTCCCCAGAAGCCCAGAAGAACCAGCATCAACAGCATCAGTCCTATCGTTATCAGGGACGCCCCCAAGATCTTGGACGAAAGCGTCATCGGCCGCGAAGGCGCATCCACCAGACACTTCTCCAACTCACCTGAATCTATCAAACGCTTGTACTCCAGCGTGTGCTCCCGCCTGTATTCCTCCAATGGCACGGCCCCGGTGAACATAACAATATCCTGCGGAAACTTGTCCGGCCTGAAGTGGCAATTAAAGAAATGCACGGTGAACAGGAACACGGCGGCCAGGAACGCCTCCTCTCCGTGTATGATGGTCGCCACATTGAACACCCAGCCGGGAAATACCGAGGCTGTTGCTGCCGGAAACCACATCATCACCCCGCTAACGCCGATAATGAACATGCCCCAGAATGGAGCCCAGTAGTCGAATTTTTCGTAGTAGGTCCAGCGGTCAAAGATTGGCCGCGGCCCCTTACTGAAAAACCACCTGAACATGGCGGCCGCATCCCTGAAATCCTGCCAGTTGGGCAACAGGGATTCGGGCCCGAACCACCTGAACGTTTTCCAGCTCCGTACTATCCGGACTGCGAAATAGATCAGATGCCCGAAGAATATAGCGATGAATGTAAGCGCGGCAATTCGGTGCAGAATGGCGGCCGCCTTTACCCCTCCAAGCAGCTCTATGACGACCGGCGCCCAGAAGCTGCCTGCGTAAAGCACAGCAGTGCCCGTCAATACAAGCGTCATCACGGCAAGCGCCAACATAAGGTGAGCAAGCCTCCAGATGCGGCCAAAGCGCCTGAAATATTTCCCTTCTGCTGGCGGCAGCTTATCCATTTGAACATGCGGTTTGTTTTTGCCCTGCTTGCGATCCTTGTGTTCGCGATGGAACCACAGCGCCGCATGCGTCCAGAAGAAGGCAAACACACCTGCAAGCAGCAAGATCATGAACTTGGAGGCGATCCACATGGCGGGATAGCGCTCGAGATCGTGCGTATTGCCGTGCGGCAGGAAGGTGACGAATCCCGCCGTCGCATCCTCGTGGCACTTCTGGCACGTTTGCAGGCGATTGGCCTCATGCACAGTTGAAGCTTCGTCGTTCACTCTCTGGATTCCGTGGTGGCCATGGCAATCAAAGCATTTTGCCGTATGCGCATAGCCCAGGGTGTTGACCTGGCCATGGTAGGTTCCCATATAGGTCTTCAGTTGCGAGACATGGCAGCTTCCGCAGTTCTTGGTAATCAGCAGCCTGACCGGATCGGCTTTTGGCGATTCGATGTCATGCGTGGTATGGCAATCGATGCATACGGCCGCATTCGCATTGGCATGCTGCGAAACCTCCTTGCCATGCACTGACAGTAAATAAGCGTCCCGCTGTTCGGTATGGCACTTTCCGCATACGTTCGGGATATTCAGCCGTGATGCCACGCCAATCCTGCTGTCGATCGGGTAAATGTAGTGGGCGTTGTGGCAGTCATAGCAGGTTGCATTTGTATGCGACTGATCTTCCATGCTGGGGCGGGCATGAATCGACCCCATGTAGCTGTCGATTTGCTGCACCACCTCGCCCAGCCTATGGAATTCCTGCGCCTTGCCTTCCTTCTGGGCGGTTTCCCACAGGTTCTGGTGGCACTGTACGCACCCCACCTTTCTTCCCACCTGTTTTCGGTGAGGAATCTGGATGATGTCCTTGTGGCACTCCAGGCATGACCGTTTGCCATGCACGCTTTTCCCGAACTTGTCCGGGGACACGTGCAGCTGGCGCACCCCCCTGTCACCCGCAGGAACAGCAAACCCTTCAAACCCATGGCAGCCCAGGCACATTGCATTGCCGGGCTCCTTACCCTCCTCGAAAGCGCCAGTGCTGCCGGGAGATGCCAGAACTCCCACCAATAAAATGGCACTCACAAATGCCAACACTGTAGCTTTCAGGGTACGCATAGCTTGATTACCTCGTTTAACAGACGGTCGCCCTGGCCGACGTTCAATACAGGACGATTCCTCAATCCCATTCAAAGATTCACTGCGATCTGCAATAACTTGATTGACTTATTCCTCTTTGGCCTTGCTTGCCGTTTCTCCAGTTGCAATCATTTTGCAGGAAGGGCACCTGCGACTCTGGATGCACCATCCCTAATCGGGTGTTTCCGGGCACTCGAGCCCTCTGGCAAACGTGAGCGAAAGTTACTTGGAAGCGAAGTAGGCAGCCAGATCCGCCACATCCTGCTCGCTCAACGGTTGCAGGATCATTTTTTTCATGGCGTTTTCCCGGGCGCCCGACTTGAAATCCTGCAATTGCTTGGCGATATACGCTTCCTTCAAACCTGCCAGCGGTGGATTTGGCTCTACACCTTCCCCGTTGGCGCCATGACACCCGACACACGTACCTGCCTTGGTTTCTCCAGCTGCAGGGTCGCCGCTCGCCAGCGCGCTGGCAGAGATCGACATCAACAGTAGCAAGCCTGCTGTGATAACTAGCGCTTTATTCATGATTGTGCTCTCCCTGGAAGACCGCCAAGCCTCGCCGTTCTATTTTAGCAGTGCTCCCGTCACGCAACAACACGCACAGCTACATTTTTTTGGAAGGTGCGCATCCCTGATTCTGCGACAGTTTGAACGAGTCCTGCATGAACCTGACAGGTGCATTTACATATTGCTGATGCGCTGCCCGAAAGCCTCGACCTGTTTCCAGCCCGTATATTCGATGACCGTTTTGGGATTGGTAGGACCCTTCGTCATCCACATGATGAGCCTTATCATCTGCCGGTCCCAAAAGCGATACATCTGATAGTCGATTTTACCTGCGAAGACGGCCAATTCCTTCGGTTGCCATGAAATCTGTTTGAGAAACTTCATTAAATAGGGATTCGTCTCCGGTTGACTCTTTTCAGGTTTGCGGGCTACAACATTGACCGAGAAAAAGGCGTTCGGTTTGGCATCCAGAATTCGTTCATAGTTTTTTACGAACGCGTAAACCTTCTTGCCATGCTTCCCATAACGGATGCTCGCACCCAGGACAATTTTGTCGAACTGCTTCATGTCCGCATCCGCCTCATCATCAATCGACAGCAGCATTCCCCGATGGCCCTGCTGTTCAATCACCGGCTTCAGTCGCTGGCAGATTTCCCGCGTATGCCCATCAGTGGTTGCATAGACAATCAAAATGTTAGCCATTGTTCAGTTTGGTTTATTCCTTCCAATCATTTTCAGCACATATCGGCCCGCATTGAGCGGCAAGTTGCCCGCGCATCATCGCGACCCCTGTGATCGCAAGCCCCTCGCGCAATGCCAGGCAGAGGGTTTACGCCTTGTCAGCTGCGACCGCCAACTGGCGGCTTATGATGTCGATTTGCTCTGGTAAACTGAATCCGCCACTGCTCCCTCAACGCAGAACTGGAATAAGTAAACTGGCCACTTTTTTCTTTTGTTGAGCGCTTTATCACTGGCATATTTTCTTCTGCGTGGCGAGGTATAAGTCCTCGACTTTTTTCCTTGCCCAAGGGGTCTTTCGCAGGAATTTTAGGCTGGACTTCACTGACGGGTCACTGTTGAAACACCGGATGTCGATGCGTTTGCCCAGCTTGTTCCAACCATAATGCTCAACCAGGTTATTCACGATCTGCTCCAGGGCAATGCCGTGTAGTGGGTTATTGGCTTGTTGCTCACGCATAAATTGGGCTTTGTCCTTCATTGGGGGAAATTACATTTATGCATAACGATTGCGTAACAGACGCGCCGATAGGAGTGTCCTGTTGATGCATTTGTTAGCTGGTATCTATTGCATGCTCAAAACCAGTTCTCCGCCATATGGCCATATTGCAGAATACACCCAATGCTGTCGTCTTCCATAGTCGTGCTATGCGCTATCTGCTCTTTCTCTCCCTATTGTTCGTGACCCCGGTATGGGCCGATGAGCCTGCCGGCACGCGTGTATCCCTCTCCGCCGAGGCCGAAGCGATGGCTCCGAACGACGAAGTGGTAGTGAATTTCCATATCGTTGCCGAGGGGCCGCTGGCCAAACCGCTGCGGCAGGAGGTCAACCGCATCAGCCAGGCGGGGAAAACGCAAAAAGGGGCCGCAAAATGCGGCCCCTTTTTGCATAGATATTCCGGATAGCTTTTTAGGAAGCGTCCTTCTTCTCGGCTTCCGGCTCAGTTGAGGTTTCCTCGGCGGGGGCCTCGCTTTCAGCAGCAGCCTCGGCCTTGGCTTCTACAGGCTCGGCAACCTCTTCCGCTACTGGCGCTTCCGCCTTTTCAGCAGCCTCTACTGCCTTTTCTTCTGCTTTAGCCTCAGCCTTGGCTTCCGGCTTCTTGGCGGGCTTTGCGGCCTTGGGCTTGGCTTTCTTCGCCTTGGTCTTCACTTCGCCTGCTTCGACCAGCTCAATCAGGGCCATGGGTGCGGCGTCGCCGACCCTGAAGCCGCCCTTGATGATGCGAGTGTAGCCACCCGTACGGGTGGCATAGCCTGGCGCAACTTCGGCGAACAGCTGATCCACGACATTGCGATGTTTGAGCTTCGCCAATGCCTGGCGGCGGGCATGCAAATCGCCGCGCTTGCCAAGGGTGATCAACTTTTCTACGTACGGCTGAACGGCGCGGGCCTTGGCCTGCGTGGTGTTGATACGCCCGTGGGTGAACAGCGCCGAGGCCAGATTGGCCAGCAATGCCCGACGGTGGCTGGTAACCAACCCCAAAGAACCATGATGTTTACGGTGACGCATTTCCCAATCCCTCGCTTAACTGCCCATCTCTTCGGTTTGCTTGCCGGCATCCTCGGGCTCCCATTCGCCCACCTGCATGCCCAGCGTCAGGCCCATGCCGTTCAGAACTTCCCTGATCTCGGTCAATGATTTGCGGCCAAAGTTCGGCGTGCGCAACATTTCCTGCTCGCTACGCTGCACCAGATCTCCGACATAGAAGATATTGTCGCTCTTCAGGCAGTTCATCGAACGCACCGACAGATCGAGATGCTCGATCGGACGGCCTAGCAGGGATCCGAGATCCTTGTCTTCCACAGGCTGGGCCGGTCCTTCGTCCAGCGCCTTGAAATCAGCGAACACGGCCAACTGATCCTGAATGATGCTGGCAGCATGGCCGATGGCCTCTTCCGGCGTCATGGAGCCGTTGGTCTCGATCTCCATGATCAACTTGTCGTAATTGGTGCGCTGGCCAACACGGGCGTTCTCAACCCGCACCGCCACCTTGCGCACCGGCGAATAGGATGCATCAACCAGCAATGTGCCGACCGGCTTGTCCTCGCTATCCTGCTCGCTGGCTGGCACATAACCATGGCCCAGCTTCACCGTGGCCTCCAGCTTCAGATGGCCATCTTCGTTCAGATGGGCGATCACCAGATCGGGATTGAGCACGCGCACGTTCTGGCCAGCCATTTTGCCAGCCGTTACCACCGCCGGACCCTTGACGTCCAGCTTCAGGGTGGTCTGCTCACCGGACTCGATGCACAGATCGGTATCCTTGAGCGACAGAATGATGTCCATGACATCTTCGCGCACGCCCTTGATCGTATCGAATTCGTGCAACACGTCCTCAAAGCGAACGGCTGTCACCGCCCCTCCCGGCAGCGAGGACAGGAGTACACGGCGCAGGCTATTGCCCAGCGTGGTGCCATAACCCCGTTCCAGCGGCTCAAACACCACCTTGGCGGCCCGGCCAGGAATGGTCTCCTCCACGGTCACATTGCGCGGCTTGATTAAATCCATCAATAGCTCCTGTCAGCGACTACTTCGAATACAGCTCGACGATCAACTGTTCACGAATTTCCGGATCCAGTTGTTCGCGGCTCGGCAGGTTGCGGTACACACCCTGCATGGTGGTCAGATCAACATCCAGCCACTCGGATACGCCTCTTTGCGAAGCCGCCTCGCCGGCTGCCTTGACGCGCAGGTGTTCCTTGGCCTTGGCGCTCATCTCCAGCTTGGAGCCCACCCGCACGCGGTAGGACGGAATGGTGACCGGACGGCCATCCACCAGCACATGCTGATGGCGGACAAGCTGCCTGGCTTCCGAGCGCGACGAGCCCAGGCCCATGCGGTAGACCATATTATCCAGCCTCGATTCAAGTTGCTGCAACAGGTTCAGGCCCGTGACGCCCGGCATGCGGTCGGCAATCTGGAAATAACGCCTGAACTGCTTTTCCTGCAAACAGTAAATACGCTTCACCTTCTGCTTTTCACGCAGCTGCACGCCGTAGTCGGACAGACGGCGCGAACGACGCTGGCCATGCAGGCCCGGCGGATACGGACGCCTCTCAATGGGGCATTTGTCGGAAAAGCACTTGGAGCCTTTCAGGTATAACCGGATTCCTTCGCGGCGGCATAAACGGCACTTTGCGTCTAGATATCTTGCCATGATTAAGCCCCTAAACCCTGCGCCGCTTGGGTGGACGGCAACCATTGTGTGGAATCGGCGTGACATCCTTAATGGAAATCACGTTCAGTCCAGCGGCGGCCAATGCGCGCAGCGCCGATTCACGGCCCGAACCAGGACCCCTGACCAGGACGCTGACGCTCTTCACGCCATGCTCCATGGCCTTGCGCGCCGCTGCCTCCACCGCCACCTGGGCGGCAAAAGGCGTGCTCTTGCGCGAACCACGGAAACCGGCGGCTCCGCTCGTCGCCCACGACAGGGCGTTGCCGCTCTCATCAGTAAAGGTGATGATGGTGTTATTGAAGCTCGCCTTGATATGCGCTACCGCATGGGCGATATTTTTCTTGGCCCGCTTTTTACCAGCGGTCTTGGGTGCTGCCATTATCTACCCCGGTTACCTTATTTCTTCTTGCCAGCGACGGTGCGCCGCGGGCCTTTACGGGTGCGTGCATTGGTTTTCGAACGCTGCCCACGCACAGGCAGCCCCTTGCGATGCCTCAGGCCCCGGTAACAACCGAGGTCGGTCAAGCGCTTGATATTCATCGACACTTCACGGCGCAGGTCACCCTCGACCTTGCTGTCCTCGCCAATCGCCGTGCGAATCTTGGCCACTTCATCATTGGTCAGATCCTTCACCCGCACATCCGGCGAGACACCAGCCTTGGACAGGATGTTCGCGGACGACGTCGAGCCGATTCCAAATATGTAAGTTAATGCTACAACCACGCGTTTCTGCGTAGGAATATTTACTCCGGCTATGCGAGCCACTTCTGCCTCCTAACACTCGCCCTGCAAAGGGCGCGCGAGCTTAACGATATGCCGCCAAAGACGCAACCAATGAAACCATTCATGACCATCAACCCTGCCGCTGCTTGTGGCGCGGATTGACGCAAATAATACGCACCACGCCCTTGCGTCTGATGACACGGCAACTGCGGCACATTTTTTTCACCGATGCTCGAACCTTCATACTCTCCTACCTCTCGCGGTAACTGATACGGCCGCGACTTAAATCATATGGCGAGATCTCCACGGTCACGCGATCGCCGGGAAGGATGCGAATGTAATACTTACGCATCTTGCCCGAAATGGTGGCCAGCACCTCGTGGTCATTTTCAAGCTTCACCTTAAACATGGCATTGGGAAGTTTTTCAACCACTTCCCCCGACATCTCGATAATATCTTCTTTTGCCATACCCTAGTTCAGCACCGCCTTCTGGAGGTTTTGGTAAACCTCGTCAATTCCACCACCGCCATCGATCTCGCGAAAACCGGGGTGATCCGCGTAATAAGTCCGCAGCGGTTCCGTCTGCTTCCGGTACACTTCCAGGCGCGAGACAATGACATTCTCATAGTCGTCGCCCCTCTGATATAATTCGCCGCCACAGCGGTCGCAACGGCCTTCGTCGCGGGGGGGCGAATAATGCCGATGAAAACCAAAACCGCAAGCCCTGCAAAGCAATCGCCCGCTTAGGCGCTCCACCAGTTTCGCATCTTCAGCCTGCATGAATATCACGCTATCCAGCCCCACGCCGCCGCGGCGTGCCAGTATCTCGTCCAGCGCCTTGGCCTGGGCCACATTGCGCGGGAAGCCATCGAGCAAAAAACCTTGCTCGGCATCTTCCCGGCCGATGCGCTCCTCGATCAAACCGTCGACCACTTCATCGGGCACCAACTGGCCGGCTTCTATACACTCCCGGACTTCTTTGCCCAACTCCGATCCGCTGCCCACGGCCGCGCGCAACATATCGCCCGTGGCTGCGTGAATCACACCTAGCTCGGACGCCAAGCGCTTGCCTTGCGTGCCCTTACCCACGCCCGGCGGGCCAAACATCACCATATGCATCAGCGGTTGGTTTTCAGTTTGGCCTGCTTCATCAGCCCCTCATACTGCCTGGAAAGAAGGTGAGCCTGGATCTGAGACACCGTATCCATGGTCACCACCACGATAATCAGCAGGCTCGTTCCACCGAAATAGAAAGGCACACCCAGCTGCGAAATCAGATACTCGGGCAGCAGGCAAACCGCCGCCACGTACAGCGCGCCCACCACGGTCAAGCGCGTCAGCACCCCGTCGACGTAATCCGCCGTACGCTGGCCTGGGCGGATGCCCGGAATAAAGCCGCCATTCTTTTTCAGGTTGTCGGCCGTCTCCTTCGGGTTGAACACAATCGCAGTATAGAAAAAACAGAAAAAGACGATCAGCGCGACCAGGATCAGCATATACAGCCACTTGCCAGGCGCGAGCACGGCCGTCAGGTCGCCAAGCCAGGAAAAGCCCTCGACCCCGACCGTAAACTGGGCAAAAGTGGCCGGCAGCAAAATCAGGCTGGAAGCGAAAATAGGTGGGATTACGCCGGCGGTGTTCACCTTCAGCGGCAGAAAGGACGACTGCCCGCCATAAATGCGGTTGCCCACCTGACGCTTGGCGTACTGAATGGGGATGCGCCGCTGGGCGCGCTCAACATACACGACGAAGCCGGTGACGAGGATGGCCATGGCAAACAGGCCGAGCACGGTAAAGGCAGTGAATTCGCCCGTGCGCGCCAGCTCCAAGGTGCCGCCAATGGCGGCGGGAAGGCCCGCCACGATGCCGGCGAAGATGATCATGGATATGCCGTTGCCAATGCCGCGTTCGGTCACCTGCTCGCCGATCCACATCAGGAATACGGTGCCGGCTACCAGCGTCAGCACGGTCATCAGGCGGAAGCCGATGCCTGTCTCGATCACCACCTGCATGCCGCCGACGGAGAACGACTCCAGCCCAATGGCAATGCCCAGCCCCTGGAAGGTGGCCAATAACACGGTGCCATAGCGTGTGTATTGGGTGATCTTGCGCCGCCCGGATTCACCCTCTTTCTTGAGCTGCTCCAACTTGGGCGATACCACCGTCATCAGCTGCAAAATAATGGAAGCAGAGATATAGGGCATGATACCCAGGGCGAAGACGGTCAGGCGGGAAAAGGCCCCGCCGGAAAACATATCAAACAGACCAAGAAGGCTGCCCTGGGCCTGACTGAAGAATTGCGCCAACGCGCCCGCATCAATCCCGGGCACGGGAATATGCGCGCCCAGGCGGTACACGATGAGCATGGCGAGGGTGAACAGAATCCTGTTTTTTAGCTCGGGAATCTTGCCGACGTCGGCAAGACCGCTTAACTGATTGGCGCGCTCAAACATACGAGCTGCTAGTTGCCGCTAAGCGTCAGGCTGCCTTTGGCCGCCTCAATCTTCGCCTTGGCTGAGCTGGATGCGGCGCTCACCGCCACCTCGAGCTTCTTGCTCAAATCGCCGGAACCGAGCAATTTAACCGGATCCACGGCGTTGCGGATCAGACCGGACTCAAACAGGCTGGCGGCGTCTACCTTGGCGCCATTGGCGAACGACTCAAGCGCCGCCACGTTGACAACCTGATAGACCTTTTTCGCCAACGGCGTAAAGCCGCGCTTGGGCACGCGCCGGATCAGCGGCATCTGTCCGCCCTCGAAACCGCGCGCCACCTTGCCGCCGCTCCTGGACTTCTGGCCCTTGTGGCCTCGGCCGCCGGTCTTGCCTTGGCCGGAACCGATGCCGCATCCGAGGCGTTTGCGCCCCTTGCGGCTACCAGGCGTGGGCTCCAATTCATTGAGTTTCATGACTACTCCTCAGCCTCAAGACGAACCAGATGCGGAATCTTGTTGACCATGCCCCTGATTGCGGCCGTATCCTCACGCTCAACCACCTGATTCAAGCGGCGAAAGCCCAGGCCCGTCAATGTGGCCTTCTGATCTTGCGGGCAGCCGATACCGCTTTTGAACTGCCGGATGCGAATCTTCTTCGTTGCCATAATCTGCCGCTCCCTAGCCTTCTGCCTTGCCGCGGCGGGCCTTGACCTGCTCTGGCGACTCCAGTTGCGCCAGGCCCTCAAAGGCGGCGCGCACAAGATTAAGCGGATTTCGCGAACCCAGCGCCTTGGTCAACACATCTCGAATACCCGCCGCATCCATTACCGCGCGGATGGTACTGCCGGCGATCACGCCGGTGCCCTCGGAAGCGGGCTTGAGCAGGACGCGGGCGGCATCGTGGCGGCCGATGACGGGATAATGCGTGGTCGCGCCCTTGCGCGGCACGTAGATCAAAGCCTTGCGGCCCTTTTCGGTCGCCTTGCGGATCGCCTCCGGCACTTCCTTGGCCTTGGCATGGCCAAAACCGACATGGCCATTGCCGTCGCCAACCACCACCAGGGCGGTAAAGCCAAAACGGCGGCCGCCCGCGACCACCTTGGCCACACGGTTGATGTTAACCAGCTTCTCGGTCAGATCCAGCTCATCAGGGTTGATCATCTACTTGCTCCTAAAATTTCAGGCCGGCGGCGCGGGCGCCCTCGGCCAATGAGCGCACGCGTCCATGGTAGGGATAGCTGCCGCGGTCAAAACTCACCTCGGTGATACCTGCGGCCAGAGCACGCTCGCCAAGAATCTTGCCGACCACTTCGGCCAGCTCCTTGTTGCCACCGGCAACGGGCTTCTTCGCTTTCTTGCCCTTGCCCGCTGCCTGCTCCTTAAACGCGGCATCGAGGCTCGAAGCGGCAATCAGCGTCTTGGCGGCGGCGTCATCAACGACCTGGGCGTAGATATGACGGGCCGAACGGAACACGCTGAGGCGCAGGTGGCCAGCGGCCTTGACCCTTGCCCTTACGCGGCGGGCGCGGCGCACCTTGGCGCTGTATTCGTAGCGTTTGGCAGACATGCTTGCTCCTGTTAGGCCTTTTTGCCTTCCTTCATGATCACGCGCTCATCCAGATAGCGCACGCCCTTGCCCTTATAAGGCTCCGGCGGGCGAATGGCGCGTATTTCAGCTGCCACCTGGCCGACGCGCTGCTTATCCGCGCTCTTGAGGATAATGCGGCTCTGCTCCACCTTGGCCTCCACGCCCTCAGGAACGGCGTACTTCACCGGATGGGAAAAACCCAGGGAAAGATCGATCGCATTGCCCTGCACCTGGGCGCGATAACCCACGCCGCGCAGCTCCAGCACCACCTCGAAACCGGCGGACACGCCGGTGATGTTGTTGGCCAGCAGGGCGCGAACCATGCCATAATTGCCCCTCATTTCCTGGTTGTTGACATCCTCACAGCTCACGGTCAGGCAATCGCCCTCCTGGCTTACGCTGATGCCGGCGAACAATGGCGAGACCAAGGTCGCCTTGGGCCCCTTGGTGGTCACCTGATCCTGGCCGATGGTGATCTCCACGCCAGCGGGAACGGTGATTGGCTTCACTCCGATTCGTGACATCGAAAACCCCCTAAAACACCCGGCACAATACTTCACCGCCAACCTTGGCGGCGCGCGCCTTGGCGTCGGTCATCACGCCCCGGGAGGTGCTGATGATGTTAATGCCATAGCCATTTCTCTCACGCGGTAGCTTGTCGGCGCCGGCATAAACACGCCTGCCAGGCTTGGAAACGCGCTGGATTTCATGAATGGCCGCCTTGCCCTCATCGTCATAGCGCAGGGTCACGCGCAGATAGCGGTGGCCTTTGTTATTAAAGCTCCGTGTCGAAACGATGTAGCCCTCCTCTTTGAGGATATGGGCAATCGACACCAGTAAATTGCTGGCCGGCATTTCCAGCTTTTCCAGCCCTGCCTGCTGCGCATTGCGAATGCGCGTCAACATGTCGGCGATAGGATCGGTCATCATAGCGAAACCCCCTACCAGCTCGACTTCATCATGCCCGGAATCTCTCCGGACAGGGCACGCTTTCGCAAACAAATACGGCATATGCCAAACTTGCGGTAGACCGAATGTGGCCGCCCGCAAAGGCCGCAGCGCGTGTAGGCGCGCACCTTGAACTTGGGCTTGCGGGCTGCTTTGGCGATCAAAGCTTTTGTAGCCATAAAATTAAACTCCTGTTACTGGCGGAACGGCATGCTGAAGTGTTTCAGCAACGCTCTCGCTTCATCATCGGTGCCGGCGGTCGTGCAAATGGTGATGTCCATGCCCCGGATACGATCCACCTTGTCGTAATCAATCTCGGGGAAAATGATCTGTTCCTTGATCCCCAGGGTGTAGTTGCCGCGGCCATCGAACGATTTGGGGCTGACGCCGCGGAAGTCCCGGATGCGCGGCAGCGCCACGTTGACCAGGCGGTCAAAAAATTCCCACATCTGCTCGGCACGCAAGGTCACGCGGCAACCCACCGGTTGACCCTCGCGCAACTTAAAGTTGGCGACGGACTTACGCGCCTTGGTGGTCACCGGCTTCTGCCCGGTAATCGACGTCATATCGGTGATCGCGCCATCCATCAGCTTGGGGTTCTGGCATGCCTCGCCGTTGCCCATATTGACCACGATCTTGCTGAGGGTCGGCACCTGCATGACGTTGCCATAGGAAAATTCCTTACGCAACGCAGGCATCACCTCTTTCTTATATTTCTCGTGCAACCGTGCCATATCCGCTCAACCTCTATCGATCTACGACTTCGCTGCATTTGCGGCAAAAGCGCACCTTGCGGCCGTCTTCGAGCTTCTTGAAGCCGAGACGCACGCCGGTTTTGCACTTCGGGCAATAAAACTGCACATTGGACAGCGCCAGCGGCGCCTCCCGTTCCAGAATTCCGCCCTTGCCAGCCTGCGAAGGCTTGGTGTGCCGCTTGATGGTGTTCACCTTGCTTACCAGCACGCGACCATTGTCGGTCAGCACGCGAATTACTTTTCCGCGCGCGCCTTTGTCCTTGCCCGCGATGACCTGCACCTCGTCGTCACGGCGAATCTTGCTTGCTACCTGCGTCATCTCATCATCCTCACAGCACTTCAGGCGCCAGGGAGATAATCTTCATGTAGCCCTTGCCACGCAGCTCCCTGGTGACCGGCCCGAAGATACGCGTGCCGATGGGCTCGCCCTGGTTGTTCAATAAAACCGCGGCATTGTCATCGAAACGTATGGACGAACCATCCGCCCGGCGAAATTCCTTGGCGGTGCGCACGACAACGGCCTTGGCCACATCGCCCTTTTTCACCTTGCCGCGCGGCATGGCCTGCTTAATGGCCACGACAATCACGTCGCCAACACTGGCATAGCGGCGCTTACTGCCGCCAAGCACCTTGATGCAGGCAATCTTCTTGGCGCCGGAGTTGTCGGCGACTTCGAGAACGGTCTCGGTCTGAATCATCGCTTCGCCTTCCTACAATTGCTTGGCGCGGACGGTGATCGCTTCGAGCATCCACGCCTTGCGCCGCGACAACGGCCGGCATTCGATAATGCGAACCCTGTCGCCAATGTTGCAACTATTGTCGGCGTCATGGGCCATGTATTTCTTATGGCTACGCACCGTCTTGCGGTATTGCGGGTGCAGGAACTTGCGCTCCACCTGCACCACGATGGAGGAGTCGGCCTTGTTGCTGACGACCACGCCTTCCAATACGCGTTTGTTTTTCTTTTGTTCCGTCATACGCCTGCTCCCTGGCGGCTGCGCTCTGCCTGGATCGTCTTGATGCGCGCAATCTCACGCCTCACTTGAGCCACACGCGAAGTGCTGGCCAGCTGCATCGCGGCCCGCTGGAAACGAAGTTTCATACCCTCAGCCGCCAGCTCATCGAGCAGCTCAACCAATTCCGCATCTTTTTTCTTGCGCAGATCAGACGCATTCATCGGCCAACCCCCCGGCGGACAACTTTGGTGCGAATGGGTAACTTGGCGGACGCCAAACGCAGCGCTTCACGCGCCAGCTCTTCTTCCACGCCATCCATTTCATACAATACGCGGCCGGCCTTGACGGCGGCCACCCAATATTCGGGCGCGCCCTTGCCCGAACCCATGCGCACCTCGGCGGGCTTGCTGGACACCGGCAGGTCCGGAAAAATGCGAATCCACACACGGCCCTGCCTGCGCACATGGCGCGTAATCGCAATTCGGGCCGCCTCAATCTGGCGGGCCGAAATGCGACCGGGCTGCATGGCCTTGAGGCCAAACTCGCCAAAACTGACACTTGCGCCACGCGTGATCTTGCCACGGAGACGTCGCAGTTCCTTGTGGTGCTTGCGCCAGCGGATCTTTTTCGGTTGCAGCATCTTCTCTACCCTCTCAAGCTAGGCGGCGGCTGCGGTGTCGCCGAGTTTTTCACCCTTGAACACCCAGACCTTGATGCCGATGATGCCATAGGTGGTGCGCGCCTCGGCAAAGCCATAATCCACGTCCGCACGCAGCGTATGCAAAGGGACGCGGCCCTCGCGGTACCATTCGGTGCGGGCGATTTCATTGCCGCCCAGACGTCCGCCACAGGACACACGCACGCCCTTCGCGCCCATGCGTAGCGCGCCCTCGACGGCGCGTTTCATCGCCCGCCTGAATGCCACGCGGCGCTCGAGCTGAAAGGCGATATTCTCAGCCACCAGCTGCGCCTCGGCCTCCGGCCGGCGCACCTCAACGATATTGACCTGCACTTCACAACCACATCGCTTCTGCAATTCGCGTCGCAAGGCCTCAATGTCCGCGCCTTTCTTGCCGATCACCACGCCGGGACGAGAAGAATGCACCGTTACCGCGATCTTGGAGGCGGGTCGCTCAATAACAACACGCGACACGCCGGCCTGTTTCAAACGACTCTTGATGTATTCACGTAGCTTGATATCTACCTGCAATTGCTCGCCAAAATTCTTATCCGCATACCACTGGGACTCCCAGTCGCGCATTATGCCAACACGGAATCCAATGGGATTAACTTTTTGCCCCACCAACGCCTCCTTTAACTGCGCTCGCGCACGGTCACGGTTAAATGACTGCTACGCTTAATCCGGCGCCGGGTGCGCCCGCGCCCCGTCGGCCTGAAACGGCGCATCTTCATGCCCGCGTCAATGCGGGCGCTGGCCACCAGAAGCTCATCCACGTCCAGGCCGTGGTTTTGCTCGGCATTGGCAATGGCGGAGTGCAGCACCTTTTCCAACAGGCGCGCCGCCTTTTTGGGCGATAGTGCCAACACCGCAAGCGCCTTGTCCACTGGCAGGCCCCGCACCTGATCAGCCACCAACCTCGCCTTCTGCGGGCTGATGCGGCTATCTTTCGCTACAGCTCTGACTTCAACCGACATGGTTTACCTCTTGGCCTTTCTGTCTGCGCCATGGCCGTAATAGGTACGGGTGGCGGAGAACTCGCCCAGCTTATGGCCCACCATGTTTTCGCTGACAAACACCGGGATGAACTTGTTGCCATTATGCACGGCGAAATTCAGGCCAACGAAATCCGGAGAAATCGTCGAGCGCCGCGACCAGGTCTTGATCACTGCGTTTTTGCCGCTTTCCTTGGCGGCGAACACCTTCTTGAGCAGCGATTCGTCAATGAAAGGACCCTTTTTTAATGAACGTGCCATGCTCTACCTCTGGTTACGCCGGCGAATAATATCGCGGCTGGATGCCTTTTTGCGATCGCGGGTCTTGTGCCCCTTGGTGGGCTGCCCCCATGGTGATACCGGATGACGGCCGCCCGAGGTACGCCCCTCACCGCCGCCATGCGGGTGATCAACAGGATTCATGGCCACGCCGCGCACATTAGGACGGATGCCCAGCCAGCGTGAACGGCCAGCCTTGCCGATTTTACGGTTAGAATGATCACCATTACCCATCACACCAATTGAAGCCATGCAGCGGATATCCACCTTGCGGAATTCGCCAGATGGCAGCTTCAGCACCGCGCGGCTGCCTTCCTTGCCCATCAGCTGCAGACCCACGCCAGCGCTGCGGCCAATCTGCCCGCCCTTGCCGGGCTTCATCTCGACGTTATGCAGCACGGTGCCAACGGGAATATTCACCAACGGCAGGGCATTGCCCACGCGTATCTCGGCATCAGCGCCGGACTGCACCGTATCACCCGGGCGAAGGCCTTGCGGCGCCAGAATATAACGCTTGTCGCCATCGGCGTACTGCACCAGAGCGATATGGGCGCTTCGATTGGGGTCATATTCGATACGCGCCACGCTGCCGGGAACGCCGGCATTGCCGCGCTTGAAATCCACCATGCGGTACAATTGCTTGTGACCGCCTCCATGCAGGAACGCCGTCTCGCGGCCGGTGTTGCACCTGCCGCCTGACTTGGTCTTGCCCTTGGTCAAAGCCTTTTCAGGCCGACCCTTGTGCAAGCCTTCGGCCACCACGGACACGCGCCCGCGGCTGCCGGGTGTGTTGGGCTTATGAACTTTTAGAGCCATCTTTATGCCTCATCCATCGCTTCAAGACTTTGGCCTTCAGCCAAACGCACGATTGCCTTGCGGTAACCCGGCCTACGGCCCGTGTGTGCGCCGCGGCGCTTGGCCTTGCCCGGCAGGTTAACTACCTGCACCTTTTCCACCTGCACATCAAACACGTTCTCAATGGCGTCCTTAACCTGCGCCTTGGTGGCTTCGCGGGCCACGCGGAAGGTGTACTGATTCTGGTTGCCCGTGGCATTGTGACTTTTCTCGGTCACATGCGGGCTGACCAGGGTCTGAAAATGCCTGAATTGCGCTTTTTCACTCATGATAGTCGTTTATCCAGTTCGTCTATGGCCAATGCGGTGACGACAATCTTGTCGTAGCTCAGCATATCCTGAAGATTGACTTGGCCGTCGCGCACGACCTTGGTGTGCGGCAGGTTGCGCGCCGACAGCTCCACCTCGCGGCTCTCCGCATCCAGCACCAGCAAGCCCTTGCCCACTTCCAGCGCCGACAAAATCGCCGCGAAGGCCTGGGTTTTGATGTCCGGCAGATCGAATTTATCGACCACCACCAGCGTGCCGGCGCGCACATGTTCGGACAGCGCCAGACACAAAGCCCGGCGGCGTTCGCGGCGATTCAGGCTCTTATCATAAGCACGTGGCTGCGGACCATGCGCGACCGCACCGGACCGCCAAATAATCGAGCGCGTCGAACTCGCTCGTGCACGCCCCGTGCCCTTCTGCTTCCAGGGCTTCTTGCCACCGCCGGAAATCGTGCTGCGCGTCTTGGTGGCATGCGTGCCGGCGCGTTGGCCAGCCTGAAGCGCCACCAGTACACGGTGAATGAAGCCGGGGTCCGACTCCAGGCCAAACACGGCCGCGCTTAACTCACGCTTGCCGACCGCCTTGTTATTCTGATCCACGATGTTGATTTCAGGCACGGCTAGCTCCCCTTCACGGCCTGGCGGATTTCCACCAGTCCATTCTTGGGTCCGGGAACAGCGCCCCGTACAAGCAAGCGGTTGTCTTCGGCATCGACACGCACCACAACCAGATTCTGCGTCGTCACCCGCTCATTACCATAATGGCCGGCCATTTTCTTGCCCTTGAACACGCGGCCCGGCCATTGACACTGGCCCGTGGAACCGGCTGAGCGGTGCACCTTTTCGGCACCATGGCTGGCCTTGCCGCCGGCAAAATTCCAGCGCTTCATCACACCCGCGAAGCCACGGCCCTTGGACGTGCCCGTCACATCAACCTTCTGGCCGACCTCAAACATTTCGGCCTTCAGCTCCTGACCGACATCCAAACCCTCGCCTGCGGCCAGCCGGAACTCGATCAAACCACCCATGACATCCTGGCCCTGCTTGGCATAGTGGCCTTGCATGGCGCGAGAATCCTTCCGCTTGGGCGCACCGTATCCGACCTGCACGGCGTCATAGCCATCGCGATCCTGCGTACGCTGGCTAACAACGCGGCATGGCGCGATGTCAAGCACGGTCACGGGCACGACCTCGCCTGATTCGGCGAATATCTGCGTCATGCCAGATTTCTTGGCGATCAATCCTACGGCCACGGCCTACTCCCTAGAGTTTGATCTCGACGTCCACACCGGACGGCAAATCAAGTTTCATCAATGCATCCACGGTCTGCGGAGTCGGACTTTCAATATCCAGCAAGCGCTTGTGGGTGCGCATTTCAAACTGCTCGCGCGAATCCTTGTCCACATGCGGCGAACGAATTACGCAGAATTTTTTAATCCGGGTCGGCAACGGGATTGGGCCACACACCTTGGCGCCCGTACGCTTGGCGGTGCTCACGATATCCTGCGCGCTACGATCCAGTATCCTGTGATCGAACGCCTTAAGCCGAATGCGTATGGTGGTTTGGGTTGCCATCGAGCTTTCCCGCCTTATTCCTGAATCTCGGTAACGACGCCGGCGCCGACGGTGCGACCGCCTTCACGGATGGCGAAGCGCAGCTCCTTGTCCATGGCGATCGGCGTGATCAGCTCAACATCCATGCTTACATTGTCGCCTGGCATCACCATCTCCGTGCCGGCGGGCAAGGTCACAACACCCGTCACGTCCGTCGTCCGGAAATAAAACTGCGGACGATAGCCACCAAAGAATGGCGTATGACGGCCGCCCTCTTCCTTGGTCAGGATATAGGCCTCGGCCTTGAACTTCGTGTGCGGCGTGATCGAACCCGGCTTGGCCAGAACCTGGCCGCGCTCAATGTCCTCACGCTTGGTGCCGCGCAACAGCGCGCCAATGTTGTCGCCCGCCTGGCCCTCGTCGAGCAGCTTGCGGAACATCTCCACGCCGGTCACGATCGTCTTCACCGTGTCCTTGATGCCGACGATCTCAATCTCGTCGTTCACGTGCACAATGCCCTGCTCTACGCGGCCGGTCGCCACCGTGCCACGGCCGGAGATCGAAAACACATCCTCCACCGGCATCAAGAAAGGCTTGTCCACTGCACGCGCAGGCGTGGGAATGTATTCGTCCACAGCCTTCATCAGCTCTATAATGGCAGGCTCGCCAATCGGGGAGGTGTCGCCTTCCAGCGCCTTCAAAGCCGAACCCTTGATGATCGGAATGTCGTCGCCGGGAAAATCATAGCTGTCCAGCAGCTCGCGCACTTCCAGCTCCACCAGCTCAATAAGCTCCTCGTCGTCCACCATGTCCGCCTTGTTCAAAAACACCACAAGACTCGGAACGTTCACCTGGCGGGCCAGCAGCACGTGCTCGCGCGTCTGCGGCATTGGGCCATCAGCGGCGCTCACCACCAGAATGCCGCCGTCCATCTGCGCCGCACCCGTGATCATGTTCTTTACATAGTCGGCATGGCCGGGGCAGTCCACGTGCGCGTAATGACGCGCATCCGTCTCATACTCCACGTGCGCCGTCGCAATCGTAATGCCGCGGGCTTTCTCTTCGGGCGCGCCGTCAATCTGATCATACGCCTTGAACTCAGCCTGACCCTTCGCGGCCAAGACCTTCGTGATCGCAGCCGTCAACGTCGTCTTGCCATGATCAACATGACCAATCGTGCCAATGTTTACGTGCGGCTTCGTACGCTCAAACTTCGCCTTTGACATTGCTTTCTCCTTAAACCTTTAGCCCTTTACCCGCGCCACGATTTCCTGCGCGATGTTGTTCGGCACTTCTTCATAATGTTTAAATTGCATGGTGTAGGTGGCTCGACCCTGGCTCATTGAGCGCAGGGTGGTCGAATAACCAAACATTTCCGCCAATGGCACCTCGGCATCCACCACCTTGGCGTTGCCGCGCTCGTTCATACCATGCACGCGGCCACGGCGGCGGTTGAGATCGCCAACGATGTCACCCATATAATCTTCCGGCGTCACCACTTCGACGGCCATGACAGGCTCGAGCAGCACGGGCCTGGCGCTGAGCGCCCCCGACTTGAAACCCATGGAGCCGGCGATCTTAAACGCCATTTCGGAGGAGTCCACGTCGTGATAGGAGCCATCATACAGGGTGACCTTGATGTCCACCATGGGATAACCGGCCATCACGCCATTCTGCATCGCCTCTTCAGCGCCCTTGCCGACGGCCGAAATGTACTCACGCGGCACCACGCCGCCAACGATCTTGTCGACGAATTCAAAACCGGAACCCGGCTCCTGCGGTTCAATCTCCAGCCATACGTGACCATACTGGCCGCGACCACCTGACTGGCGCACGAATTTACCTTCGGACTTGACGGTTGAGCGGATCGTCTCGCGATACGCGACCTGCGGCTTGCCGACATTGGCATCGACGCTGAACTCGCGCCTCATGCGGTCAACAAGAATTTCCAGATGCAGCTCGCCCATGCCGGAAATAATGGTCTGGCCGGTCTCTTCATCGGTATGCACGCGAAAGGAGGGGTCCTCGGCCGCCAGCTTGCCCAACGCCACGCCCATCTTTTCCTGGTCGGCCTTGGTCTTGGGCTCAATGGCCACGGAGATCACGGGATCGGGAAATTCCATTCGCTCCAGAATAATCGGAGCGGAGTCGATGCACAGCGTATCGCCGGTGGTGGTGCTCTTCAGCCCCACGGCGGCGGCGATATCACCGGCCAGCACTTCCTTGATATCCTTACGCTCATTGGCGTGCATCTGCAGAATACGGCCAACGCGTTCTTTTTTGTCCTTGGTCGAGTTCAACACATAGGAGCCGGACTCGAGCTTGCCGGAATAAACCCTGAAAAAGGTCAGCGTGCCGACGAAGGGGTCCGTCATCACCTTGAAAGCCAGCGCTGAAAACGGAGCATCATCAGCCGTCTTGCGCGAATCGTCTTTTTCCGTTGTCGGATCCACGCCCTTCACGTCCGGCACGTCGACAGGCGCCGGCAGGTAATCCACCACGGCGTCGAGCAGGGTCTGCACGCCCTTGTTCTTGAAGGCGGTGCCGCACAACACCGGGATCACGTCGATATTGAGCGCGGCCTTGCGGATACACGTCTTCAGCGCATCATCGTCGATATCGTCGCCTTCCAGATAGGCTTCCATCAGCGCATCATCGTAAACGAGCACGGCATCCAGCAGCTTCTCGCGGTATTCCTCAGCCTGAGCCCTCAGGTTTGCCGGAATTTCCTCGACGGAGTACTCGGCGCCCATCGCCTCGTCCTTCCAGAGAATGGCCTTCATGCCTACCAGATCAATGACGCCCTTGAACTGATCCTCAGCGCCAATCGGCAGATTTAGCGGCACGGCATTGTGACCCAGACGCTCGCTGATCTCGCCCACAACGCGGAAAAACTCCGCCCCCGTGCGATCCATCTTGTTGATAAATGCAAGGCGCGGCACATGATACTTGTCGGCCTGACGCCACACGGTCTCCGACTGCGGCTCCACACCGCCCACGGCGCAAAACACGCCCACGGCACTATCGAGCACGCGCAGGCTGCGCTCCACCTCAATGGTGAAGTCAACATGGCCGGGAGTGTCGATGATATTGATCTGATGACCGTTCCACACACAGGTGGTGGCAGCCGAGGTGATGGTGATGCCACGCTCCTGCTCCTGCTCCATCCAGTCCATGGTGGCGGCGCCATCATGGACTTCACCAATCTTGTGGGTCACACCGGTGTAATACAGCACGCGCTCCGTCGTCGTGGTCTTACCCGCGTCGATATGCGCCATGATGCCGATATTACGCACCCGCTGCAGTGGTACCTGCCTAGCCACTATCCGTTCTCCTTGATTGTCAACATGAACACGCGGCTACCAGCGGAAGTGCGCAAACGCCTGATTGGCTTCCGCCATGCGGTGGGTGTCGTCTCTCTTCTTGTAAGCGCCGCCGCGCTCCTGGATGGCATCCACAATCTCGCTGCCGAGACGCTCCATCATGGTGTGCTCGCTACGCTTGCGGGAAAACTCCACCAGCCAGCGCACGGCCAGCGAAAGCTGGCGCTTGGTGGTCACCTCGATTGGAACTTGATACGTAGCGCCACCGACGCGACGGGATTTAACTTCCACCTCGGGCCTGACGGCCTCAATGGCCCGGTGCATCGCGTTCAGGGGAGTGTCGCCCAGTTTCTCGGCGGCCCTGTCCATGGCACCATAGACGATCTTTTCGGCGACTCGCTTGTTGCCGTCCAGCATCACTTTGTTCATCACATTAGAAACAATCGTATCGCCGTATTTAAAGTCCGGGGTAACCGGCCGGCGGCTTGGGGGGCCTTTACGTGGCATAATTCAATATCCTCCCGACTACTTCGGCCGCTTGGCGCCGTATTTGGAGCGCCTCTGGCGACGATCCGCCACGCCCGTGGTGTCGAGCACGCCACGGATAATATGGTAGCGAACGCCCGGAAGATCCTTCACGCGGCCGCCACGAATCATCACCACCGAGTGCTCCTGCAACTTGTGGCCCTCGCCAGGAATGTACGCCGTGACTTCCATGCCATTGGTCAAACGCACACGCGCCACCTTCCTGAGCGCTGAGTTCGGCTTCTTCGGCGTGGTAGTGTACACGCGCGTACAAACGCCGCGGCGCTGCGGGCAAGCCTGCAGGGCGGGCACCTTGTTGATGCTGCGCTTCGGTGTGCGTCCTTTGCGGACCAATTGGTTGATTGTGGGCATCAGCTCCTCGGTTTTTCAAACTCGCCTTCAGGCAAACAGCATGGCCTGCGGGCGGCGGAAAGGGCGCGAACCTTAGTGTCAGCCCGTAGGCCTGTCAACCGCCTTTTTCCGTCACGTTTTTTCGGCCTCGGCGAAGCCCCGGAAACGGGGCTGAAATTGCCGCAATGGAGGGGTAAATGGCGGCTACATATGCCATGCCCTCCAGCATACACTTTGCCCTCGCCACGGAGTATGATGCGGCAACATTCCACGCGCCCGGGAATATTCAAGATCGAACGCGCAAGTGTTTAGATCTATGTGAGAAGGGGAAAAACAGCGCTTTTGCCTCTTCGTGCCGAAAATGTTCCAGGATGGATATTTTCAGAGATGCCTTAAGGGTGTCTCTATTATTAGAGGCCCCCTTAAGGCATCTGGATGTGCCACCAAAATCATACGATGCATGCGTTGATTTTGTGAGGAAAGGCGAAATCGTATTTTGACTTTCCGTGCTAATAATTGGCAGGACGCCAATTATTAGAGGTCCCCTTAATATTATCTCTGCTTACGGAGCTGGCAGATGCACAAACCACATACTGGCAAACGGAGCATCGAGGTGTTCGACACCACCCTGCGCGATGGCAGCCAGACCGCCTCGATCAATTTCTCGGCTGAAGACAAGCTGCGCGTCGGCAATCGCCTGGCCGAGTTTGGCATCAAATGGATCGAAGGTGGCTGGCCCGGAGCAAGCCCCAAGGACGACCGTTTTTTCGATTTGGCGCGAGAAAGAAACTGGCCTCATAGCAAGCTCGTGGCCTTCGGCTCCACCGCCCGACCCGGCGGAGAGGTGCGGGAAGACAAGGGGCTGGCCAATCTTATCGCCTCTGGTGCGGATGCCGCCTGCATCTTCGGCAAGGCCTGGGATATACATGTCACCAAGGCGCTCAATATCAGCCTGGAAGAAAATTTATCGCTGGTCCGGGAATCAGTGGCGCACCTCAAACAGCATTTCGACACCGTTTTCTTCGACGCCGAGCATTTCTTCGATGGCTACGCCGCCGATGCCGGCTATGCCGTGGCCGTACTGGAAGCCGCCCAGCTGGCGGGCGCCGACGCCCTGGTGCTTTGCGACACCAACGGCGGAAACATCCCCTACCGCATCGCCGAGCTTGTCAGCCGCATGCTTGAGCGCTTCCCGGAAGCGACCATCGGCATTCATGCCCACAATGATTGCGAGCTGGCCGTAGCCAACTCACTGGCCGCCGTGCGCGTGGGGGCACACCATGTGCAAGGCACCATCAATGGCATCGGCGAGCGCTGCGGTAATGCCAACCTGATCTCGATCGTTCCGGCCCTGCAACTAAAAATGGGCCTGGATTGCGGTATCAGCGCCGAACAAATGCTCGAGCTCAGAGCGTTGTCCAGTTTCGTCAATGAGATGGCCAACCGCCTACCCTGGCGCCACCAGCCCTTTGTCGGCCAGCACGCCTTCGCCCACAAGGGCGGCATCCATGTCTCAGCGGTACGCAAGGAGGCACGGCTGTACGAGCATCTTGATCCAACCCTGGTGGGCAACACGCAGCAAGTCATCGTTTCCGACCAGGCCGGACGCAGCAACATCATTTTCAAGAGCGCCGAGATGGAATTGGGCGTGGAACTGGACGCCAACGATCCCGCCGTGGCCGAAGTGGTGGCGCACGTCAAACGCCTGGAAGACATGGGCTATACTTTTGAGGGCGCCGGGGCAAGCTTCCATCTGCTGTTCCTCAAGGCGCTGAAGCACTTCGAGCATTATTTTGAGCTGGAAGGATTTCGCGTCATCGACGAAAAACACGGCCATGAGGGCAGGCCACAGGCGGAAGCCACGGTGATGATCACCGTCGGCGGCAAGTTCGCCCACACCGCAAGCCTCGGCAATGGTCCGGTCAACGCCATGGACAGAGCCTTAAGCGCGGCCCTGCTCGATTTTTATCCCACGCTGAAGTCCTTGCGCCTGATCGATTACAAGGTGCGCGTACTGACCACGCAAAAAGCGACCGAGGCCGGCGTGCGCGTACTCATCGAATCCACCGACGGGGTGCGAAAATGGGGCACCGTGGGGGTGTCCACCAACATCATCGATGCCAGCTACCAGGCGCTGGTGGATGCCATTGAATACAAATTGATCATCGACAAGGTGTCGCCGCCAAGCTCCGGCTGAACCCGTTCAGAACATCCTAGGCCAGTGGGTTGGCCGTACGTTGCCAGGGAATGCGGCCGTGCGACTCGATGGCCGCGCGCATCACCAACCCCATGGCGGCCATCATGGTCACCAGGGCCGAACCGCCATAGCTGACGAAGGGCAGCGGCACGCCCACCACCGGCAGCAGGCCCGACACCATGCCAATATTTACCCCCAGGTAAATCATGAACATGGTGCAAACGCCCAATGTCAGCAGGCCGCCAAAGCGGCTGTGCGCCCTGGCGGCGATGATTAGCATGCGGGCCAGCATGACGCCGTACAACGCCAACAGTAACGCCGCTGCCAGCAGTCCTCCTTCTTCCGCCATCACGGCGAAAATAAAGTCGGTGTGCTGTTCAGGCAGGAAGTGCAGCCGCGCCTGCGTGCCCTGCAGGTAGCCCTTGCCAAAGATGCCGCCCGAGCCAATGGCGATGGTCGACTGAATCACATGGTAGCCTGCACCCAATGGGTCGGACTGGGGGTCCAGAAAACCCAGCACGCGCTGCTTCTGATAGTCATACATCGATCGCCACAGCAACGGCAGGCTGACCAACACGGCAATGAAAGAATAAAGCAGCCAGCGCCATGGCAGGCCCGCTACCGCGATCAATACGAGGGCCGCCGTTAACAGCACCAGCGCAGTGCCCAGATCCGGTTGCACGACGATCAACCCAGCCGGAAGCAGTGAGGCCAGCAGGGCCAGCATTAACGTGCGCCCCCGCGAGGGCTCACGTGTGGCGAAGATAAAGGCCAGCAACAGAATCAGGGCCCATTTCATCACCTCCGACGGCTGCATATTGAACAGTCCCAGGTTCAGCCAGCGCCGCGCGCCCATTTGCACTTCGCCAAGCACGGGAACGAGAAGCAACGCCAGCAGCGCTACGATATACAACGGCCAGCACACGAGGGCGACATGACGTAGCGGCACATAGCAAAGCCCGAGAAAGACGCCGATGCCCAGCAACCAGTACATGGCCTGACGCTGAAGCAGTCCGGCATCGCCCTGATGCACGGCGGCATACAGCACCGCCATGCCCAGCGCACCGAGCAGCAGCAGGCAGCAGAGCAGCGGCATGTCCAGGCGGCGGATCGTGCTCACGATTCCGCCTCTTTCGCCGCCATTGCCTTGACAATGGCTCCGGCCACGGGTGCTGCCGCGCTCGATCCATGGCCGCCATGCTCAACGAAGATAGCGAACGCAATGCGTGGATTGTCGAAAGGCGCGTAGCCCATGAACCAGGCGTGATCCTTGTGGCGGTCGGGCAGCAGCTCTTCGTCATCGCCGTCCTCAGCCATGGCGATCACCTGCGCCGTGCCGGTTTTACCGGCAATCTTCCAGGGCGAGCCGGACAGGCGGTAATGGGCCGTCCCCTTAGGGCTGGATACAACCGAGCGCATGGCCTGGCGCAGTCTTTCCAGATGTTGCGGCTTCACGTCGAGCTCGCGCTCAATCAATGGCGGGTTGTCCACTTCCAATTGCGGGACAAGCAATTTGCCGCCATTGGCGATGGCTGCGGCGAAACGCGCGATCTGCAATGGCGTGGCATTCATCGCCCCCTGGCCGATCGCGGTGATCATCGTCTCGCCGCGCGTCCAGTGCCCCAGGCCCTGGTAGCGCTTCCACTTGGGGCCAGGCACCACTCCCTTCTTCTCACCCGCCAGGATAAAACCGGCGGCCTCGCCGAAACCCCATTTTTTGGCCGTGGCCTGAAGGCGATCAATACCCAGCTTGTCGCCAAGTTGATAAAAATATACGTCGCAGGACTGCGCGATGGCCTGGCGCAGATTGACATAGCCATGCCCTTCTTCCTTCCAGCATCTCAGATTGCGGTCGGCCAGCTCCAGCTGCCCCGAGCAGTACACGCTTTCATCCATAAGCGGCAGGGAGGAATCGAGGCCGGCAAGCATGGTCAACAATTTGAATGTGGATGCTGGCGGATAGGCGGCCTGAAAAGAGCGGTCAATCAATGGGTGCCTGGGGTCCCCCAGCCAAGACTGCCATTGTTCAACCTCCAGGCCGGTAATGAACTGGTTGGTGTCAAAGCCGGGCTTACTGAGAAGGGCGAGCACCTCGCCGCTATTCACATCGAGCACCACGGCGGCGCCAGAACGATCGCCCAGGGCCTCGGCGGCCGCCTGCTGCAAATCGATGTCGATACTCAAACGAATGGATGCGCCCATTTCCGGCGGTGTGTGCTTGTAGATGCCAACCCGGTGGCCCAGGGCGTCCACTTCCTCCTGCTGATAGCCGAGCCTGCCGTGCAACAGGTTTTCAAATGCACTTTCCGCGCCTGAACGCCCCACCTTCTCCATGGGCAAGAAACCGTCGGCGACATCCTCACTGTTGGCCATAGCAAGATAACCGATGAGATGCGCGCCTAGCTCGCCATAGGGATAATGGCGGTGGGTTCCGGCCAGCACATCGACGCCGGGAAAGCGGTGCAATCGCGCCGCCAGCGGCGCCACGGCGGCCCATTGCAACTGGTCGGCGATCAGCACCGGCCGATCCGAACGGCTTTCGGCCAGCCGCGCCTCTACCTGCTGTTGATGTTTTTCATCCCAGTCGAGCAGGTAAGCCAGCAGCAGCATGGTGAGTTCCATATCCTGAACGCGGTCTGGAATGATCTGCACACGGTAGGACACGTGATTCACCGCCAGGCCGCGGCCATAACGGTCCAGAACCTCTCCGCGCACCGGCAGGGTCGGCACGATACTGATGCGGTTTTGCTCGGCCTGGAGATGCATCTGCTCATGTTTGCGCCATTGCAAGTCCGCCAGGCGCAGAAACAACGCCACGAACACCATGCCAGCGGTAAGGCTGAAGACCAGCAAGCGCCGGTCATAGCGGTGGCGGCAGTTAAGCGAGGCGTCCATAGCCCCGCACCAACAGGAACCACAGCGGCACGATCAACAACGCCGTCAAAAGCCACTGTCCCACGTCATGGCTCAACCACAACAGCGGCGTAACGCCGATGCCTAATGCAATCAGTCGCTGGGGCACTCCCGCGCCGAGCCGCTGGTCAATTTTACCGATGAAATAAGGCAGCACGGCCATGACGGGCAGGCAGCCAAGCGGCGTCCAGTAAAGCATGGCGTCATGCACGAACACACAGGGTAAAATCCACGGCCAGTTTCGGCGGCGGGCAAGCAATGCCGCGAGCAACAGGGCGAACGCCCAGTCGGGCTGGTGCACGATGCCGCCAATCGCCCAGCTTACAATCAGACAAAAACCGGTGACGATGACAATGCAAAGCGACCACAAGGAGGGGCTCATGGCGTCGGCGCGCTCGAGGCCACCGCCAGCCAGGCATCGCGCCGCCAATGCGCCACGGGCTCGGCGGAGACCTCAGCGAATACATTGCCTTCGACCGGCTGTATGGCGGTAATGCGCGCCACCGCGATGCCGGCGGGAAAAACACCGCCGGAGCCGCTCGTATAAAGCACGCTGCCAACGGGCGGGGCCTGCGCGATAGGCACGAAGTCCACCTGTAAGCTGTCGCCTTGGCCACGCGTCAGGGCGGCCAGCGGAGATGCCGAATCCCTCAGGGTCACGGGCACGGCCAGGGCGGCATCGAGCAAGGTGCGCACCACGGCGTGATCCTTATCCACCTTGTCCACCAGGCCGACCAAACCTTCGCTGGACACCACCGGATCATCGGGATAGGAATTTATTGCCTGAATCAACAGCCGCTGGCTGCGCTTATCAGGACTGCGGGCCAATACCTTCACGGCCTGCCAGCGATAACCGGGAATGTCCTGAACCTGGAGCAAGCGCCGCAACTGGCGGTTTTCCTCGCGCACGGCCTGCATATCCTGGATCAGGGCGGCGCGCAGCTCCTGCTGGGTTTGCAGCTCGCGGTAATCCTTAAGAAGCGTAGCGCGATCATCGAACCAGAGCTTTACCCCCTGATACCAACGCACGGGGGCCTGCAATACGCCCCAGGCGGGTGCTAATTGTAGAGCAGCAGTTTGGCCTACGGGCAGATTGCGTGCGATTAGCACGATCAGGATAAATGCGGCAATGCCAAAACCCAGGCGGAAAAACAGCCAGCTCCGAGGCAAGGATTATTCCTCGAAGAGCACGCCCCGCATGCGATCCAGTTCTTCAAGAACCCGGCCGCTTCCGAGCACCACGCAGTTCAGGGGATTGTCGGCCACGGTCACGGGCAGGCTGGTTTCCTCACGCAGCAGCTGGTCCAGCCCGGACAGCTGCGCGCCGCCGCCGGTAAGGACAATGCCCTTATCCACGATATCAGCGGCAAGCTCCGGCGGGGTGCGCTCAAGCGTGACCTTGATGCCCTCGATGATGGCATTCACCGGCTCGGTCAGGGCTTCCAGAATCTCCGAATCATCCAGGGAAAGATTTTTTGGAATGCCGTTGATCAAGTCCCTGCCCTTGATTTCCATTTCCGTGCGCTTCTCCATCGGATAGGCGCTGCCAATATTGATCTTGATATTTTCCGCCGTGGCCAAGCCAATCAGCAGACTGTATTTGCGCCGGAGGTGATTGACGATGGCCTCATCCATTTTGTCGCCGCCAACCCGCACCGACTGCGAATACACGATGCCGCCAAAGCTGATGACGGCGATTTCGGTGGTGCCACCGCCGATGTCCACCACCATGGAACCGGAGGCCTCGGTCACGGGCAAATCGGCGCCAATGGCCGCCGCCATCGGCTCCTCAATCAGATACACCTCGCGCGCACCGGCGGAAAGCGCCGATTCACGGATGGCGCGGCGTTCGACCGGGGTGGAGCCATAGGGCACGCAAATGACTATGCGCGGGGCAATGCCCCAGGCGCGCTTGTGCACCTTACGGATAAACTGCTTGAGCATTTCCTCGGTGACGACGAAGTCCGCAATCACACCGTCCTTCAGCGGCCGGATGGCCTGGATGGAGTCTGGCGTGCGCCCGAGCATGCGCTTGGCGTCATCACCCACCGCCAGCACCCGTTTGCCGAGCCTGCCGCTGGTGGCAATGGCCACCACGGAGGCTTCGTTCAGGACGATACCTTCGCCACGAACGTAAATCAGGGTATTGGCCGTGCCCAAATCAATAGCTATATCCGAGGAAAAGATGCCGAACAAACGTTGTAACATGTGTCTACCTACCCGGTGTGCGCCATAGTGCCAAAATCATGCACCCAATCAAGCCGGCCGCATGCGCTGCCAGCGGCCCGAAGGTAAAGCAAGCCCATGAGCAGGGTCAAGCTCGCCCTTTTGCCTGTCTTGACGGGTAATCGAGTGTAGATATGCCTTGATGCGCTGATGTGACGCCCGTCAATCGCCAATGATATGCAGAACAAGCTGACGCCGCATAGCATGATGGCGATGCTCGTATAGATACAGCCCCTGCCATGTGCCAAGCAGCATGCGTCCGCGAGCCACCGGGATGCTGAGGCTGACGTTGGTCAGCACCGCCCGGATATGGGCCGGCATGTCGTCTGGCCCCTCCATGCGATGGCGGTATGCCGCATCACCATCCGGTGCGACGCGGGCAAAGAAAGTCTCAAGATCATGCAACACATCGGGATCGGCATTTTCCTGGATAAGAAGCGAGCAACTGGTATGCGGCGCGAAAACCGTCAGCAGCCCGCTCTGCATACCGCTATCCTGAAGCCAGCGATCGACCTGGCGCGTCACTTCATACAGGCCACGGCCGCTACAATCGATATGTATGCTTTCCTGCGCCTGCCGCATCAGTCCACATCCAGCCACACCGGCGCATGGTCGGATGGCCTCTCTCTGGCGCGCATGTCCGTATCCACGCCGCAAGCTATGGACGTCATCGTATCGCTGGCAAGAATGTGGTCGATGCGCAGCCCCCAGCCACGGGGAAAGGCGTTCAGTCGGTAATCCCACCATGTATAGATATGTGTATCAGGTTCCAACGCTCGAATGGCGTCACTCAGACCCAGGCCGAGGATACTGGCGAACATCTCGCGCTCCGGTTGTGAACACATGATGGATCCGCGCCAGCGATCGGGATTGTGCACATCGATATCGGCGGGTGCGATATTGATATCGCCCAGCAAGATCAGCTTGGCATGGCGCGCCAGCTCGTCGGCAAGGTACGGCCGAAAGGATTCCAGCCAACGAAACTTATAGGCGTACTTCTCCGAATCCACTTCCTGGCCGTTGGGTACATAACAATTAATGATGCGAACGCCGTCACAGGTGATGGCGATCATGCGCTTCTGCTCATCATCCAGACCGGGAATACCCACGCACACTTCGGAAGCTGCAGCTTTACTGATGATCGCCACGCCATTGTAGGTTTTCTGGCCGCTGAAACAGACATGGTATCCGGCCTCTTCGATGGCCTCGGCGGGGAACTTATCGTCGGTCATCTTCGTTTCCTGCAGGGCCAGCACGTCGGGCTTCGCCTCTGCCAACCATTCCAACACATGCGGCAGACGCACATTCAGTGAATTGACATTCCAACTGGCGATTTTCATGACCGCATCCTTATGCCTCGGGGTGGCTTCGACAAGCAATCGCAACGAATCTCAGAAACGCGTTGAAGCACGGATAGCCCCGGCGATGTACGTAGTATGCCCCTATCTAAATAAGCACTTCCATACTCGCCAGGATTTGCGCATGGAAGGAGGGTTAATGTACGAATTAGAGTGTTTAAATCTAATGATCAAGACAAGATTGATTGTTCTGACGGAAAGTTGAACGGTTTGGGTTCTCGGTAACAAGGCTGGATTCAGTGGAAGAATTAACAGTGGATGACAATACCCATGATCGTTCAACTGATTCTCAGTTTGAAAATGTTGTCGTTTTAGTCGCTTCGATTGATTAATGAAAAGAAACTGGCTGAATCAGATGGGAAGAGAAGTCGTCCTCATTTAACAAGCCCCGCTAAGAGGGTATTGGGTGGCATGTGCCCAAGGGATGAGTGCAGATATCCCTCGTTGTACGGTTCCACCTACTCCTCCAGCGCCTTAAGAATAAGAGGCGTATTTATTCCCGGAGTGGGCACAAAATATACTGAGTAACATCATGGATGGCAACTCTGGTTTTTTTCTATCTATTCAAAATAGCCATCAGCACGATTTTGGGCGTCGTCCATTGCCGCCTGCACTCTGCCCAGAGCTTCGTCTACGGCTTCATCGCGACCGATATGTACCAGATCACCGAAGACGAACACGCCGCGCGTGAACGGTAGAGGGATATAAAACCGGTCCCATGAACCAGCCCGCCGATGGCGTTTAGTGGCGTAGCACACGGGAAAAATGGGCAGGCCGGATTTCTGGGCCAATTGCACCGTGCCGAGCTGCACTATCTCACGCGGCCCTTTGGGTCCGTCCGGCGTGATGCCGAGATCGGTGTTCTCCTTTTTCGCCAGGCGCAGCATCTGAAGCATGGCGCGCGCGCCGCCACGCGTGGTCGATCCGCGCACCGTCTTGATGCCGAGCAGCCCCACGGCGTCGGCGATAAAGCTGCCATCGCGGTGCTCGGAGACCAGCATATAGCCCTGCCAGCCCTTGAGGATGTAGGACATCAACAGTATGCGCGCATGCCAGAAAGCCAGGATAAAATGCTTTTCCTGGCCAGCACGAAATGGCTCGCCGATGAACTCCCAGCGGATGGTGCGCGTCAGAAAAAGAAAAACGAGATAAATCAATCGGGGCACAAAAAAAGCCGCAAGCCGGCCACTCACGTATTCGGCCGCTCCTCGAATTGCACATGGTATAGCTCGGCATACAACCCCCCCCTAGCCAGCAACTCATCATGCGCGCCCATTTCGACAATTCGGCCTTCATCGAGCACAGCAATGCGATTGGCGTGCCGGATGGTGGACAGGCGGTGGGCTATGACGATCACCGTGCGATGCTCCATCAAGCGGTCGATGGCCTGCTGAACCAGGCGCTCGGACTCGGAATCCAGGCTGCTGGTTGCCTCATCCAGGATGAGGATGGGCGCATCCTTGAGCAGGGCGCGGGCGAGCGACAACCTCTGACGCTGGCCGCCGGACAAGATGACGCCGCGCTCGCCGATCATCGTGTCGTACCCCTGCGGCAATTTCATAATGAAATCATGCGCGTTTGCGGCGCGCGTGGCGGCTTCCACCCTTGCCATGTCGATTTCATGATGGCCATAGGCGATGTTGCTCAGCACGGTATCGTTGAACAGGATCACCTCCTGGGTGACCACGGCGATATTGCGCCGGAGCGATGCCTGAGTCGCCTGGCGAATATCCCTGCCGTCGAAGGTGACCCGGCCCTCACTCACATCAATGAAGCGCGGCACCAGATTGGCCAGCGAGCTCTTGCCCGCCCCGCTTCTTCCCACCAAAGCTACAACATCGCCAAAGCCCACATCGAAATCCACATCCCCCAGCACTGGCCTATCCGTGCCTGGATAGGTCAGCCCGACATGCTCGAAAGCAATCCGACTTTGGAAGGGCGGCAGCTCAACAGCATCTGACGCATCAACAATATCGGGGGCTTCATCCAGCACTTCATACAGGCGCTCGGCCGCCGCCAGCCCTTGCTGGATGTCGTTATTGACTCGCGACAACCGCTTGACCGGTTCATACAGCATGATCATGGCGGCCAGAAACGACATCAGCGTACCGGCAGTCGTTTCACCATGGGCCACTTGCAGACTGCCGTAGAACAACACGCCTGCTATACCGAACCCGGCCAACAGCTCCATGATCGGAAATGACAGGGCCTGCACACGAAGGACCCGCATCTGATGCTGGAACAGCTCCAGCACGCGCGCATGAAAACGTCCGCGCTCATAGTCTTCCATACCAAAGGCCTTAACCACGCGAATGCCGCTGACGGTCTCCTCCACCAGGGTGGTCACCTCACCCATCGATGCCTGGCCCGCGCTGCTGGCGCTACGCAGTCGGCGGCCGAAGCGGGCGATGGGATATACAATCAATGGAAACACGATCATAGCGATCAGAGCCAGTAGCCAGTCGCGCATAAATATGACGGCCGTGAGAAAAACAATCGTCATGCTGTCGCGCATCAGGGCGGTCACCGCTGTGGATACGGACGCCTGCACCAGGCTGACATCGTAACTCATGCGGGCCAGTAGCTCGCCGGTTTTACGATGGGCAAAAAAGTTCAGCGATTGATTGGTTAGATGCGCGTACAGCGCCTTGCGCATATCAAAAATAATCTTCTGGCCGATATGGGCCATCAGATAGGCCTGGCCGTAATAAGCACCGCCCTTGACCACATACAATCCGATGACGATCGCCGGTAGCATATAGATGAAGCTCAGATCCTTGCCCGAAAGGGCCTCGTCCAGAGCCGGCTGCAATAGCCAGGCCATGGCCGCCGTGCATGCGCCCAGCACCACCATGCAGGCCATGGCCACACCCATTCGTGCTCGGTAGGGCTTAAGCCAGGTTAAGAGGCGAAGATAGAGCTGTTTGGAATTTGTCGTCGAAGGCGTGTTCAAGTCTGGGGCAATCGCAGCCTGTCCCCGACGCGCAACATATCAGCGCGATTCATGCTATTGACCGAGCGCAGATTCGACATGCTGACGCCATAGCGCTTGGCGATGCTCCACCAGCTCTCGCCTCGGCGCACAACGTGATAGGAAGGAGTTTTTCTGGCCAACAGGCCCTGCCGGCGCAGGTAATTCTCACTGGCCGCCAATAATCCCGATGCGAGTTGTTGCTGATACTTGCTGCTACGCAACTTGCGCTCGCGGGTGGGGTTGGAGATGTAGTCCAGTTCGACAAGCACCGAGGGAATTTCAGGCGCTCCCAGCACCACGAAGCGCGCCCGCTTGGGTGTTTTGTATTTCAATGGCACGACGCCGCCAAGCTCGACAAGGATTTCCTCGGCCAAAAGCAGGGCGTTGTTGACGCTATCGCGCTTGATCAGGTCAGCCAGAATACTGTTGACCACCGGGTCGGGCACTTCATCGGGCATGGCCCCGCCGATGGCGTCGGAAGCGTTTTCTTTATCGGCCAGCAGCTTGGTCATGCGGTCGGACGCACCTTTCTCCGACAAGGTATAGGCCGAGGCTCCGGCCACATGGCGGTTCTTCACGGCATCGGCATGAATGCTGATCATCAAATCGGCCTTGGCCTTGCGCGCCAGAGCCACGCGCTTGCCCAATGGCACGAAGTAATCGCCCTTGCGGATCAACACCGCGCGTATGCCTGGGGCGGCATCGATGGCCTTGGTCAGCGCTTTGGCCACCGCCAGCGTCACCGTCTTTTCCTTCAGGCCGCCACGGCCGACCGCGCCCGGATCTTCGCCGCCATGGCCGGCATCAATGGCAATGACCACCTGCTTGCCCGCCAGCATGTCATCAGAAGTGATCACGGCATGCGGCGTTGATTCCTGGCGCAAAAGATCGACCACCAGGCGATGTGGTTTGCCCTGCATGGGCTTGAGCAGAAATGAGCGTGGTTGCACGGCCTCCTTGACATCAAGCACGACGCGCATCACCCCTGGCTTGAGCTCGCCATGCCGGACGGAGCGCACGACGGGATCGGGCAGAGCCAGGGCATCAGGGTCGGCCTGCATGCGAACATGGTCGATGTCGATCACCACGCGCTCGGGGTTATTCAGGCGGAAAAGATTGTATTTTACCGGACCGGTCAGATCGAGAACCAGGCGCGTATGGTCCGGAGCCGTCCACAACCGCATACCATGAATGGTCTGATCCTTGGCCACGGCCAAGCAGACATTGAGGGGTAGCGCCAAGCCAAACAGCAAGGCCAACAAGCGTCGCGCCACCAGGGGGAGTCGTGTTGCACGCTCAATGCGTCGCATGGTGTGAAACGGTGCCACGCATCCATGGCATGTGCAATCACCGAATAATTTGGACTGCATTACCTCTTATTGAGTGTGGAGGCCACATGCGGTGTAATACTGGTAGGCAAAATCGCGACCGTCGTTTTGAGCGTAAGGGAGAGAAAGAAGGGATATGAGCAATTCTGAGCAGGATCCGGAACAGGTCTATGCCGACCTGGTGCGCATTTACCCTAAAAACGCAGGCTTCCTGCGTCGCTACGCTGAAATTCTGCTGCAAACCGAAAAGGAAACCACTGCTACTGAAGTTCTGCGCCAGCTACACCATGTGCTAAGTGAACAGGGTGATCTCGCCGCCGCTGAGAAGCTGAGCCGCGAGCATCCTCATATTGGTAAGATCGACGCCAACCATGATGAGCCCAATAATGCATCCCCCTTCATGGAAATGGTGGGGAAAGGCATGTTCAGCGGCCTCGGCTCACAATTACGCCTGCGCGAAAGCAGGTACCTGTTTCGCAAGGGCGACAGTAGCAAGGCGTACCTCGTACTCGACGGCGAGCTTGCCCTCATGCTGCCCAGTAGGAATGGCGACAAGTCAGTGCTCCTGGACCTTATTCATCGCGGAAATGTGGTGGGAATCAGTGATTTTCTTGAAGGCAGGCCACATACCTCCGACGCTATCGCCAACCGGAACAGCACAGTGTTTGATCTGCCCCGCAAGCAACTGCTGAAGTTTTTTCTTCAGCACCCCAAAGTGGAGCAAAAAGAGCTATTTGAAGAGGAAAATCGACAACGGATATCGATGATCTCCAACCACGCCATGCTGTGCTCCCCGCCCTTGGCCATCCGTAAGCATCTCGCTAGGGCGGCCGAAATCCGCCAACACCAAGCAGGGGCGCTGATCATCAAGGCCGGCCAGCCCATCACGGAGCTGTTGCTCCTGGTCTCCGGCAATGCGTATACGCAGGTCACCGACGGCCATGGGGTGGATTATGTTCTGGAGCAACTGGAGGCCAATCAGCTTCTGGGCACGCTAGCCGCGTTGAAGGAAAGCGCCGCCGTAGCCGATGTGCTGGCCGAAACGGACGTAACCGTGCTTCACATGCCTATCAGCTCGCTCAGCGTAGCCATGCAGGCGCATCCGCCGCTTAAAGAGATTTTTTTGCATTTGTCTGAAAACAGCCTGTCGAAAACCATGCAGGCCATCGAACGCCTGGGCCTTCAGAGGAAATAGTCTCATTTGCAATGCTCGCGGCTTTCCCGTCGGCGCTAAGGATGCGCTGATTCATTCAGTGCTTCTGCGCAGCCCACGGACGGGCTGCCAAATCAAGCCCGCAAGTGCTTGATGCGCAAGCAAAGGGGAAACCACGTTTTTTCCTTTACGTTCTGATTTATTGCAGGACGCAATAAATCAGCATCTCCCTAAATGTCCATGCGGCGAACAAGGTCATGCACCGACACGACGCGGTCGATGAATAGCTTGCCGTTCAAATGATCAACCTCATGCTGGATCACCCGCGCCTCAAAACCGGCGGCGCTCAGGCTAAGACGTTGCCCATCCATGCTTTGATAGTTCACGGTAATCCGGCGGGCGCGCGGCACCATGCCCACCCATTCAGGCACCGACAGGCAGCCTTCCCGGCCCAGAGCCTTGCCTTCGCTTAACGCCGTGATTTCCGGATTGATCAAACAAAGCATTCCATGATTGCGGCACGGCCGTTGCGACCGGCTGCAATCTACCACCACGGCGCGCGCACTTTCGCCAATCTGCGACGCCGCCAACCCCACACCGCCGGGGCCCGCGATCATCGTGTCGGTCATGTCCTGCATCAATTCGGCCAGCGCAGCGTTAAATTGGTCAATCGGTGCGGCAAGCTGCCGCAAACGCGGGTCGGGCAGGGTGATGAGGGACTTGACCGGCATAATGCCTCGATTAACCTGGGATCAGGCGGGTTCAGATAATATTCGTTTCCAGCTTATGCACTTCGATATCAACATGGATGCGACGCGAAATGTCGGCCAGTTTGGCGGTCAGCGCATCAACCTGCTCACCCGCACACACTTCCAGGGCCATCATGTACATCTCATCGCCCTCGGCTTCCATGGTGCGTGTAGAGAGATCGACAATGGAAATCGACTCTGCCCCAAGACACTCGGCCACGGCATGCACGATCCCGGGCTTGTCCGCCCCGCTGACCGTTACCACGCAATCAGGCGTGGGCGCCCGCGCCTGCACTTCCTCATCGCTAAGGGCTTGCGATTGAAGAGTAAGACCCGTTCGCTGCTCAAGATCGGCTAGCGCGGCGCGCAGGGCGGCCAGACTGCCTTCTTCAGGAAGACCTACGATCAGCATCATGGTGAACCTGCCGCGCAGGGCGGTCATGGATGAATCCTCGATATTCGCCTGAATGCCCAGCAGGGCCTCGGCGACATCCCGCACAATGCCCGGACGATCACGCCCTGAAATAGATAACAACACAAAGTTAGACATGAAACTCCTCCCCAGGCTTTAGGATGCCGCTGAACTCTCCTGCTCGGAACCGTCGTTGCCGGTTCTGGCGGGAATTTCCACCACGATATCGTCGGTGATCACCACCTGACAGCCAAGCCGGGAGGTTTCCCTTACCTCCCAGGCGGAATCAAGGAGGTCTTCCTCTTCCTCGGATATCGGCTCCAAATCATCGCCGCCCTCAATCACATACACCTGGCACGTGGCGCAGGCCAATGACGCGTCGCATGCATGTTCCAGGGGAAGCTCATGCTCCATGGCGGCTTCCAGAACAGTAGCGCCGAACTCCACTTCATAGGCTTTGTTTGCCGGCAAGAAGGTAATTTTTGGCACGTTTCCCCCTACTGAATTTGCATGTGCTGGGCGATCATACGTAAAAAGAAGCGCCGCAACCACACTCTCCCTTTTTGTTGGGATTGGAGAAAGAGAAACCCGAGGCCAGCATGCCCTCTTCATAGTCCAGCACGAGCCCCTCCAGCACCTGGTAAGAGCTGGTGTCGATATATACGGAGAAGCCATCGAACTGGCGCACATAGTCGCCTGATTGCGGCGCTGCGTCATAATCCATCACATATTCAAAGCCGGAGCAGCCGCCAGGCTTCACGCTGATGCGCACGCCGTTGCAAGCCCCGCCTTGTTCAGCGATGGCGACCTGCAATCGCCGCTGGGCAGCCGCGGTCAGGTTGATATCGGCCAGTAAGTCGCTGTGCTCTTCTTTCACTGATCCACCCTGGGAAAGGAACCCGACCCGGCCATGGCCAGCAGGCGCTCACGTATCGTGGCCAGTTCACCCAGCAACGCATCCGCATCGTCAAGCGTGTTGCCGGGGCCAAAGCTGACCCGCACGCTGTTGCGCGCGATTTCCTCGGAACAGCCCATGGCCATCAACACGTGCGAAACCGAACGTAGGCCTGATGAGCAGGCCGAGCCGGACGCCACGGCAAATCCCGCAAGATCCAGCTGCATCAGCAAGGTCTCACCGTCGATATCCGGCAGGCTAAACATGCTTGTATTGGCCAGGCGGTGCGCATCACGCGAGAAAATGTGCGCGCCCGCCACGCGTTCGAGCAAGCGAGCCTCAAACCCATCACGAACGGATTCAACTTGGCTGAAATCCAGCACGCCCAGAGCAGCGGCAAAGCCCGCCACGCCTGGCACGTTCTCTGTGCCGGGACGCCGACCGCGCTCCTGGCCGCCGCCGCATGTGAGGGGCTGCAAAGCACGGGTGCGATCAAGCACCAGCGCACCCACGCCCTTGGGGCCGCCAATCTTGTGAGCGGAGAACGAAACGAAGTCAGCCTGCCAGCCGGAGACATCCAGCGGCGCTTTACCCAACAGCTGCACGGCGTCGACCAGAAGTGGGATATTCCTTGCCTTGCATACAGACCCCACATCCGCCACCGCTTGTACAGCCCCGGTCTCATTGTTGGCCGCCATCAAACATGCCAGACGGGTATCGTCATTCAACGCATCGATGAATGCATCGGCGCACACCACGCCATCTTCGTCTGGCGGGATTAAAGCCAGATCCCAGCCATTCAACGCATAGCGTTCCAGGGGTTTAAACACGGAAGGGTGTTCGATGGCTGAGGCGACAATCTTTCCAGGAGCTTTACCCGCCAGCCAGCCATGGATCGCCATATTATTGCTTTCCGTACCGCCGGAGGTGAACACCACGTCGTCGGAATCTGCTCCAATGTATGCGGAAAATTCATCACGTGCATCGTCGAGCATGCGGCGGGCCGACCTGCCCGCCCAATGGATGCTGGAGGCGTTGCCAGCCGCCTGTCTTACCGCCTCATTCCAGGCGGAAATGCTGGCTTCGACGGGAGGGCAGGTGGCATTAAAGTCAAGATACCGCTGCAATGCGGTCATCGACCTTCTGCACGTTTGTAGCGCCGTAACCATCCGCCGGCGCCAGTTCCACGCTACTCACGTCCACACGCTTGTTCTGAACGTCATCCAGGCTGACTACATCAAGGAATCGGTAGATGTGATGCCCAAGCGCCGTCCACAGCTCGTGCGCCGCGCAACGGCTACCATTGCGGCAGCCACGCGTGCCCTCGCTGCACAGCGTCGTGCGAATGGGCTCGTCCACGGCTGTAATGACTTCCGATATAAAGATTTCCTTGGCTGATCGGTTGAGCAAATAACCGCCGCCGGGCCCGCGCACTGAGCGAACAAGACCGTTTTCACGCAAGCGTCTGAAAAGCTGCTCAAGATAGGAAAGCGATATGTATTGTCTCTCGGAGATGGCCGCCAGGGTAACCGGCCCCTTATTCTGGAAACTGGCCAGATCGAGCATAGCCGATACGGCATATTGTCCCTTGGTGGTTAATCGCATATTCGCTCCTGCACGCCATCCTCATCTCCAAGATATGGAACGGCTAAATAGTCATTAGCCGGCCAGAGTATAAAGTCCGACTCTTTTAGTCAAGTATTTAGCTCGGCCTAGATACCGCCACCACCGAGGAAGCGGTCGATGGCCTCGTGCTCCTTTTTGATATCCTCTCCCACTTTCGGATCTTCCTGTTTCTTTCCCTGCTGCAGGGCATCGACGCGCGCATTAACGTCATCGACGAGATGAAGTATGTGTTCCACCACCCTGGCCACCGGGTCAGGCATCATGTGATGATCGAGATTCACCTTACCGTCGACGATCGTCTCCACCACGCTGACCACCTTGCCTGGAATGCCGACCACCGTCGAATGCGGCGGCACATCGCTGAACACCACTGAATTGGCGCCGATGCGTGAATGTTCGCCAATGGTAATGGGGCCGAGCACCTTGGCGCCGGTGCCGACAATCACGCCATCCTTCAACGTCGGGTGGCGCTTGGTCTTCTCCCAAGTCGTACCTCCCAGGGTTACACCGTGATATAGCGTTACGTCATCGCCAATTTCGGTAGTTTCACCGATCACCACGCCCATACCATGGTCGATAAAGAAGCGGCGGCCCACCTGTGCGCCAGGATGTATTTCAATACCAGTCAGCCAACGACCGATATGGGAAATAAAACGGCCCAGCCACATCAGCCGCCTTTGCCATAACCAGTGGGTGATGCGATGTATCCAGATGGCATGCAGGCCGGGATAGCAGGTCAATGCCTCCCACACCGTACGCGCTGCTGGATCGCGGTCGAAAACGATCGAGATATCTTCTTTGATAGTGCGCCACATGGTGGCAGGAATGTATAGGGGCGGGCTTAGTGGTGCAAATATCGTTCGGCTTTCTTCAGCGCCGCGGCTGGTCCGCATATGCTCCATAATGGCGCGGCGGCAAGACGCTCGGCCTTCCAGCCATCCACCTGCCCGGCTTCTACCTTGCCGACCTCGTCCACCCAATGTGAAACCGGCTTTACGGCCTGCTCATCGAAACGGGCCGCCAGGCGCAGCATCTGGCTCTCCACCGAGTCCATGCTCATGCGCATCTGCACCTGCAACTGGCGCAAGGCGCGGTCCAATTCACCGGCTTCGGTCTTGCAGGCGGAAAACTCGCCAAGCGTCTGCTCAATGGCCTGGATGCAGGCGGACAACTTAGCCGGGTCGGTGGCGCAGCTTATCGTCCACATGCCGTTATCACTCAAGCTGAACAGGCTGGAATCGACGCTATATGCCAAGCCCCTCTCCTCGCGCACCGTGCGAAACAGGCGCGAGCTCAGGCCGCCACCCAACATCTGGTTGGCCGCCCAGGCGATCTGCCTGTCTCTGTCAGTCAGGCTCAGGCCGGGAAAGGACAGCGTGATATAGGCTTGCTCGATGTCACGTGGCAACAGCTGCAAACCCGCGGCCCTTTCACATGCTGGCCTGTCCGGGATAGCTACGGCCTGTGGCCAAACCCGCCCGGATAAAGCGTCCACCAGTTCCTCATGAACAATGCGGCCAGCAGCGGCCAGCAGCAGCCGCGGCGGCCGATAGTGGCTCTCAAGATAACCCCGCAAGCGCGCCCGTGTGATGCCGGCAAGACTGTCCCGGCTTCCCAGCGTGGGCCTGCCTACGGATGAGCCCGGAAATAGCGCCTGCAAATGCTGATCCAGGGCCCACTCATCGGGCGTATCCTCCACCATGCCTATCTCGGAATAAATCACGCCGCGCTCACGTTGCCATTCGTCTTCGGGCAAAGTAGCGCGGAGAAGCATATCCAGCAGGACATCCAGCCCCTGACGCCAGTCTTCATGCAGCGTGCACAGATAAAAGCAGGTGCGCTCCCTGCCGGTAAAGGCATTGGCACTTCCGCCGAGCGTGTCCAGAATCTCGCTCAGGGCGCGCACGTTATGATTCTCCGTGCCCTTGAACAGCATGTGCTCGAGCGCATGCGCGATGCCAGCCTCGGATTCCGCCTCATCGCGGCTGCCGACATTAATGAAAATGCCAAGGGCCACGCATTGCGCCTCGGGCATGGCATGGCTGATGGCCAAGGGGCCCTGCTCAATCTGGGTTTCAACGATGGAAGCTTCCGACATCCTTACCCCGAAAAAAACAGAGGCGGGCAAGCCCGCCTCTTGAATTCACACGATTTACGCTGGATCAGGTCTAAGCTTCAACCTCTTCTTCCAGAAGCGCTTTCATCGACAAGCGAATACGTCCGTTGTTGTCCACGTCGAGCACCTTCACACGCACTTCCTGGCCTTCGGAAAGTTCGTCAGCCACCTTTTCCACCCGATGCTTGGCGATCTGCGAGATATGCACAAGGCCGTCGGTGTTTGGTGTGATACTCACGAAAGCGCCAAAGTCCATCAGACGCACGACCTTGCCCTTGTAGACGCGGCCCACCTCGACCTCGGCCACGATGTCCTCAATGCGTTGACGCGCATCTTTTCCCGCAGCTTCGTTGACGGCGAAGATTTTCACCGTACCGTCATCCTCGATATCGATCTTGGCGCCGGTTTCCTCAACGATGGAGCGGATCATCTTGCCACCCGGCCCAATTACATCGCGAATCTTGTCCGTCTTGATCTTCATGCTGAACAACCGTGGCGCGTGTTCGGACATCTCGCTCCGAGCCTCAGTGATCGACTTGGCCATCTCACCAAGGATGTGCAAGCGCCCACCCTGCGCCTGAGCCAGGGCCTCACGCATGATGTCGCGCGTCAGTCCGGCAATCTTGATATCAAGCTGGAAGGTAGTGACGCCCTCGCTGGTGCCGGCAACCTTGAAATCCATGTCGCCGAGATGGTCCTCGTCGCCAAGAATATCCGAAAGCACGGCATGGCCATCCTTCTCCAGGATCAGACCCATGGCAATGCCCGCAACCGGCCGCTTGAGCGGCACGCCCGCGTCCATCATTGCCAGCGAAGAACCGCAAACGCTGGCCATGGACGAGGAGCCGTTGGACTCGGTAATCTCGGAAACGGCGCGAATGGCGTAGCCAAAATCCTCAACGGAAGGCAGCACTGCCTCGACGCCGCGCTTGGCCAGCTTGCCATGACCTATTTCACGCCGTCCCGGTGGGCCCATACGGCGCACTTCCCCTACGCTATATGGTGGGAAATTGTAGTGCAGCATGAAGCGCTGCTTGGCCACACCCTCCAGGCTCTCCGTCATTTGCCGATCGGATTCGGTGCCAAGGGTGACGGTTACCAGCGCCTGGGTCTCGCCGCGAGTAAAGAGGGCTGAGCCATGCGTGCGGGGAAGCACGCCAACCTGGCAATCAATCTGGCGCACATCGGTGGTGGAACGACCATCAATGCGGGGCTTGCCTTCGATAATAGCTCGCCGCACGATGCTTTTTTCCAGACCCTTCATGGCGTGTGCCACGTCGTTTTCCTCGAACTGGCCGGCTTCACCAGTCAGACGCTCCACCGCCTGAATACGCAACTCTTCCAGGCGGGTAGCCCGCGCCTGCTTGTCTGTTATGGCATAGGCGCCGCGCAGCTCAGCTTCGTAGGCGGCGTTGACGGCCTGCTGCACTTCATCGCCACCGGCGATCTCCACGGCCATCGGCTCTTTGCCCACATCACGGGCCAGGGCCTCAATGGCTTCGATCACCGGCTTGATGCCTTCATGGCCAAAGATCACGGCGTCGAGCATGATCTCTTCGGACAGTTCCTTGGCTTCCGATTCGACCATCAACACAGCGTCCTTGGTGCCGGCCATGACCAGATCGAGCTGAGAGTCCAGCATCTGTTCGTAGGTAGGATTGAGCACGAATTCGCCGTTAATGTAGCCAACCCGGGCCGCGCCAATCGGCCCCTGGAACGGCACGCCGGAAATAGCCAACGCCGCCGAGGTGCCATTGATGGCGACGATATCGGGGTTGTTGTCCTCATCAGCGGAAATAACCGTGGCTACCACCAGGGTTTCGTGGAAATAGCCCTTGGGAAATAGCGGCCGGATGGGCCGGTCAATCAAGCGGCAGGTCAGCGTTTCCTTCTCGGATGGACGGCCCTCGCGCTTGAAGAATCCGCCGAGAAAGCGCCCGGCGGCATAGGTCTTTTCCTGGTAATGCACCGTAAGCGGCATGAAATCCACGCCGGTTAGTGGTTTTTTGGATGCGCATGCCGCAACCAGAATCACGACGTCCCCATATTGGATGCGAACTGCGCCGTCCGCCTGACGGGCTATTTGGCCGGTTTGTAATTGGAGTTCTCGTCCACCGAACGTGGTGGATTGGGTTTTGATATCAAACATTCACTTCACCTTTTCGAGGCAACTCCGGCAGACACGGAAAAACGAAAAAGCGGCCGCAAAATCGCGGCCGGGATTATACTGATTAGCGTCGTAAACCGAGGGTTTCAATCAGGCTACGGTAACGGTCAAAATCCTTGGATTTAATAAATTTCAACAAGTTTCTTCGGGTGCCGACCATTTTCAGCAAACCGCCGCGCGAATGCACGTCTTTGGGATTGGCCTTGCAGTGATCGCCCACATGATTGATGCGCTCACTAAGTAAAGCCACTTGCACTTCCGGCGAACCTGTGTCGCCATCAGCACGTTTAAACTTCTCGATTACTTCGCTCTTCTGATCCGTCGTCAAAGGCATGACTGCTCTAATTACCTCTATCTATTTGTTCTATCTATTGGTTCGGCGCGAACGATAGCGTCGGCTCCCTGGCCATGCAATGCTTTTCTTTCGCATGGCTTGAAGGCGATATCATCAATTGGCGCACCAAGCTATCCAGGAGCTCAACGGCTTGGTGCGACTGACGATCTTTGCGAAAGCACTTCGTGTTTTTCCCTATTCATGCGTCGCGTTTTCTGACGGGGTTCCAAGCTGGATCGTGTTTTGGATGAGGTTGCACAGAATCTCCTTATAGGCGGCTTGCCGGCATGGCGGCGAGCATGCATGCTCGCGGGATGATTGAGCATATGCTCGACAAGCCGATGACCGTCTTCGTCATCGCGGTCATCGTTGCCGTAGTGGCGCAGATCATCGCCGTGCGTTCTCGACTGCCCACAATTCTGCTGTGGCTGCTGTTCGGCATGCTGTTGGGGCCCTTTGGTATCCATGTGATCCACGTCGAGCATGTGCAGCCGGCTCTACATACGCTGATCGAACTGGGCCTGGCCATCATCCTGTTCGAGGGCGGGCTAAACCTGAACCTCAAGTCGCTTAAGGAGTACAGCCGTATCGTTGGCCGGCTTGTGATCCTCGGCCCCTTGGCCACGGTCGTCATTGGCGGCGGCGCGGTGCATCTGCTCACCGACCTGGATTGGCCGATGGCCATGCTGTTTGGCGCGTTAACGGCCATCGGCGGCCCCACGGTCATTTTGCCCCTGTTGCGACAAACCAGGCTCGACCGTGAAATCCGCCATATCCTGACCGGCGAGGCCATGCTGGTCGATGCCATCGGCGCCATTATCGCCATTGTCATGCTGCAAATCGTGCTGTCTCCGGCATCAACCCTGGCCGCCTTGTTGCAGATCATGCTTTACAAACTTTTCGCCGGCATTGCCGTGGGCTGGCTGGGTGGCGTTGCGCTCTCACACGCTCTGTCCGCCAATCGCCTGAAAGATCCTGAGCTCAGGACGATTACCACCCTGGCCGGCGCCTGGGCGCTTTACGCCTTGGCCGAGAGCCTTTCCGCCCAAGCGGGCCTGCTTGCCGCGCTGGTGGCCGGCATGATCCTGCAAAAACGCGATCTCCCCGACCTGCAACGACTAAAGCATTTCAAGGCCAGCATGTCGGTACTGCTCGTGAGCGTGCTGTTCGTGCTGCTGGCCGCCAACCTGTATCTACCACTCCTGACTTACAATCTTGACATCGGTCTTGCCGTGTTTGCGCTGCTCTTCGTTTTTGCCCGCCCGGCCGCGGCCTGGCTTTCATCCATCGCGACCGGCTTGCCGCGCCGACAGATACTCTACCTTGGCTGCATGGCGCCCAGAGGCGTCATCGCGGCCGCTATTGCATCCATGTTCAGCCTGGTGCTGACCGAGCAAGGCGTGGCCGGCGGAGAGACGCTGCTGTCGCTGGTGTATATCGTCATTATCGCTTCCGTACTGGTGTATGGACTGCTGGCTGAACCTCTCAGCAAGTGGCTCAAGGTCACGGGCGGCGACGATCGCACGCTGCTCATCATCGGCGGCGGACAGATCGGCGCTGAGATGGGCCGCGTATTGAGTGAAGACCGCGAAGTCCGTTTTATCGACCTGAACGCCGAAGTCGTGGCCAATCTGCAACGCAACGGCCACGTGGCAGTGCGTGGCAATGCCCTTGATCCGTTGGTCATGGCAATCGTCCATGCCGAGGAGGTGCGGGCCGCGTTGGTGATGACAGGCTCATCGGATCACAACCTGCTGATCGCCAAACTCGTGCATGAAGAATTCAACGTTCCCGAAGTCTATGTGGCCCTGCAAGAAGGCGATGAGGAAAAACATTCACGCCTGATGCACCAATTGCAGGCCAAGCGCCTCTTCGGAAAGCCCTATCAGTATACTTACTGGAACGACCAGGCTTACCGCAAGCGGCTTATCCACGAGGTGCGCGTAGTGGAGCCAGGCTCAAGTCTGATAGGTAATCGCCTGGCGGATGCCCGCATCCCGCATGGCGTGCAGCCGATGGCTATTGCGCGCTCGGGCCAGCGTTTGATCGTGCATGACGGCCTCGTGTTTGAAGAGGGTGATGAAATCTGGATTTTGTTGCGCCCGGAACGCATGCAGGAGGGCCAGCCCTTAATTCTGCCGCCTGCTTCCGACCACAGCCAAGTCATCCGCGCGCAAAAGGTAGCGGGCCGCTAAGGCGCGTTCCAGGGCCTGCTCGATGCGCAACCTGGCCTCCGGCTGCATATTGCCAGCCAGCAGCTGCCGGTAGACGCCGATATAAAAATAATCCGGCTCCACCCATGCCTCAAAGCGCACCTTGCTTGCGCCGGCTGGCGCATCAATGGAATAACCGCGCGTTTCACCGGGCATGAGCCGCGTATCGCTGACCTCATGCCAGCCGCCGCTCGACGACACCTCGCGGTTGATGACCCACTGCCGCTCGGCCAGTTTGACGCCTTTAGCATCCAATGCCTGCGCCTGAATTTCTATCCGAGGCGTCACGTAAGTGGGAAATGCGTGGCCGATATGGCTGGATGTAATTTGCCATAGCGCCTTGCCCTGCTCCGAGGAACTGGAAAACAACATACCAGAACGCACCATTTCAGCATCGTGGATGCCCTTAAAGGCGTGTTGCCGGTCCGGCATGTGGCAGTTCTGGCAGCTGATTCCCTGGGCTGCGAAAGAACTCTGTCGCCACTCAAACACCGTGTTTTCCAGCGGCTTTCCATTCAACGCCTCCGAGGCGTAGGACTGCGGAAATTGATGGCATGGGGCGCAAAAGCCGGCTTGCTCAAACGCATTCGTCGCGGTGAAGCCGCCGTGGATCGGCCCGTCGATCTTACCCGTGGCGCCCGAATCACGCGGCGGCGGACCGAAGCGTTGCCAGCCGCGCACATGGCATACGGCGCAAGACACGCCGGCGCGCCTCAGTTGAGCCGCACTGGATTTGTGCATCAGGCTGGACGCGGGTGGACTATCGGCAAACGTCACCAAGGACTCGTTCCACGGCTCCGATGCCGATAAACGCTGCTCGGACAGAGGTCCATGGCAGGTTTGGCAGCTATTGTTGGCCTCGTGCAAGCCAAGCCCGGGATATTGACCAGCCAGCCCGGGCGAATAGGCGTGGGCATGAAAACTCTTTTTCCAGGCTTCAAACTGCTCGCTGTGGCACTGGGCGCAGGCCTCGGGCCGCAGATCAACTTCCAGTGCATGCCAGGCCGGCGGCTCGCCCTGCGACGGGATCGGCGTTTGCCAGTAATCGGCGGGCAGGCCTGGATCGGCAGCCCAAGCGGAAGCGGTCAGAGTCAAATAGAGGCCGAGCGCTATCGATCTTGCAATCACATTCACGCCCCCATGTTATATAAGCACGACATCCACATCACCAACAAACGATCATTTTGGTAAGATCACTCACATGCTGCGCACGCGCTTCGCCCCAAGCCCCACCGGACACCTGCATGTCGGCAATGCTTATTCCGCGCTTGTGTGCCAGCAGTGGGCCGAGCAACACCATGCCAGCTTGCTGTTGCGCATCGAAGACATCGATCACACCCGTTGCCGCCAAGGCTTTATCGACGACATGCTGGAAGATTTACGCTGGCTTGGCCTGCATTGGCAGGCGGAGCCCACCCTGCAAAGCCAGCGCCTGCCAGCCTATCACCGGGCGCTGGACTCGCTTAAGGACATGGGCGTGCTCTACCCCTGTTTTTGCACGCGCAAGCAAATCCAGGCTGAAATCGCCCGCATGGGAGTCGCACCGCATCAAGAGGATAGCGCCGATCCCTATCCCGGCACCTGCCGACAGCGGGCGTATCCCCCGGATGAGCATCGAGCCAGGAATGACGCCTTTGCCTGGCGTCTCAATATCGCCAAGGCCTTAGACCTTGTGGGCAGGGATATCAGCTGGCGGGATGGCAAGGGTCATCATTTTCCCGTACGTTCGCACGCGCATGGCGACGTCGTGCTTGGCCGCAAGGATATTGGCATCAGCTACCACCTGGCCGTGAGCGTGGATGACGCTGAGCAGAACATCACCCATGTCATACGCGGTGCCGATCTTGAGGCCAGCACCGGCATCCACCGCTTGCTCCAGGCCCTGTTGAAATTGCCCAGCCCGGCTTATATTCACCACGGATTGCTTGTCGATGAGCGGGGCCAGCGCATGGCCAAGCGCCACCAAGCACCGACGCTACGCTCGCTACGCCAGCAAGGTGTTGACCCAGCCGCTTTGCGGGAGTCTCTGCTGCAACATGCGCATGCGGGACGACTGCCCGATAAAATACCTTGGCAGCTCCGAGGTAATACCCCATTATTCAACTGTTAATTATTAATACCACATACTAAAGGATGTAAATTGAGCGGCCTTCTCGACCTCATCGGCAACACGCCTCAGCTACAACTAAAACGCATCGCGGCACATTTGCCGGAAAATGTGCGCATCCATGCCAAGCTGGAGCGCTTCAATCCTGGCGGATCGGTCAAGGACAGGGCCGCCAAATGGATGATCCTTGACGGAATGGAGCGCGGCCTGCTGGCGCCAGGCAAGACTATTCTCGATTCCACCTCGGGCAACACCGGCATCGCACTCGCCATGCTCGGCGCCGCCATGGGCTATCCGGTACGTCTGGTGATGCCCGGCAATGTGTCGGATGAACGCAAGCGCATCTGCCGTGCCTATGGCGCTGAAATCCTGTTTTCCGATCCATTGGAGGGCTCGGACGGCGCCATCGTCTATTGCCGTGAAATCTATGAACTGGAGAGGGAGCGCTATTTCAAGCCGGATCAATACAACAACCCGGTCAACGCCCTGGCGCATGAAGAATCAACCGGGCCGGAGATCTGGCGCGATACAGAAGGTGGCGTCACGCATTTCATCGCCGCCCTTGGCACCACGGGCACCCTGGTCGGAACCGGCCGTTATCTGAAAAAAATGAACAGTAATATCCAGGTCATTGCCGCCGAACCTGATTCGCCATTTCATGGCATCGAAGGCCTGAAACACATTGAGTCCAGCATCGTGCCAGGCATTTATGACGCTTCGGTGCATGACGAGAAGATGGGCGTCAGCACGGAAGACGCCTATGACTGTACCCAGCGGCTGGCAAGCGAAGAAGGCGTCCTGGCCGGACAGTCATGCGGCTGTGTATTGGCGGCGGCATTAAGCTTGGGCCAGCGACTTGCCGGGCAAGGCGAGGCTGCAGAAATCGTGGTGATTTTTCCCGATGGCGGCGAGAAATACCTGTCCACCACCGTCTTTTCCGAGCTGCAAACAGGCTATGGCGATGGAATTTAGGGTCGGCTGCCTAGCCTTAGCCTTTCGCTTCCTGTAGAGACTTTATCATTCCCCCCACCTCGGCGAAGACTTCATCCAGGCGCTGGGCATCGCTACCGCTCAGGCAAATCTTGCCGGAGTATGGTGGCCGGCAGGAGCCGGGATACGATCCGATTTCAATATCGGAATAGCGAGCCTGCAAATCTGATAGCGCCTTGGCAAAAAGCGATTCCGGCAGGCTCACTTCAATTTCGCGCCGAAGCCTGGGCTCTCCGCCGAAATCCTGCGCGATCACTTCAAGCTGGTCGGCGAAAATATCCGGCACGCCGGCCAGCACGTATACATTTCCAAGCCGGATGCCGGGCGATGGCGTGAGGCGGCAGCGAATCAGCTTTGCACCCTCCGGCACGACGGCCATCCGACGCCGGGCGGAATTGAGCTTTTCAGTGCCAAAACGCTCAATCATGGCCTTGATGATGTCGGCGTTCTCATGCAACGGCACGCCAAAGGCAACGGCCACGGCCTGCATGGTGATGTCATCATGCGTCGGCCCGATACCGCCGCTGGTAATCACGGCGTCATAGCCATGGCGAAGCTGATTCAGCGCGGCCACGATTCGGGACTCAACATCAGGCACCACAATGATTTCCTGGAGCCGGCATCCCCAGTCAAAGAACCTTTGCGCCGCCAGATGCGCATTCAGCTCATGCGTACGGCCGGAAAGGATTTCGTTGCCGATGACAAGAATGGCCGCGGTTTGATGCCTCATATCATGGCCCGATCAGCGCCTGCCGATGTTCCAACTCGGCGCGAGTCACATCTATAATTTCACCGTTTTCCTGCTCCACCATAACCGTCAGGGCTGATCGTAACACCGGCCATTGTCCCTTGAGCACATTATCTGGTGCATCGCCATTGAACGCCAGATAGCTGTATTTACCGTAGTGCGGAAGTTTGCGCGCCAGCCCTGGCATGGCGGCCACATCGTGCGCTGCTAACCAGTTGAGCGTGGCGCCCTCATCGACTGGATGGACCATGGTCAACACCAGGCTGTGCTGATCGCTGGCAAAGCGTTCCCCAGCAATGGTCAAGCCATCGCGTCCCAACAGCTGAGCGCCATACGTCGGCAGCGCGTTTGCCACGTCAGGCAGAAACCTGTTGTTCCAGCCAAGCACCCACACGCTCACGCCAACCGGCAGCTCCTCCACCTCGCTGTCCAGCTTAATCTCGACATGCAAACCATAACGCTGCCGCCAATTCCCAGCCAACTGGCGGTAAGCATCCAGCATCGGTGGCGGAGCATCAGCAGGTAACAGGATCAGCACATGCGCGGCACCCTGCACCTGACTCAGGGCCGGCGGCATTTCACCAGGCGAGAGACGCCGAAACACATCGAACTGCGGATCGATATCCAGGCGTAAAGGCCGTCTGCGCATGCTGAGCCTGACATCGGCCAGCTTGTCACGCATGGTCAGCTCAGTTTGAAATGCCTGATCAAGCCCCTCAAGGGTAACCGCGATAGGGACGGAAACATGAAAGGCAGGCCCATCCTGGACCTGCTCCAGCGTGAATCTCAGTTCAAAGACATCGCCCGCAGAGCGGCTGAGCGCATGGGAGACTGCCAACCGCGGCGCTCCAGCACGCTTCAGCCACTGATCAAAGTTCACCGACTTGGCGGCCGCGCCAAACGCACTTCCAATATTAGCAAACGATGCACGGCGGAACTCATAGTCCTGATAAAATCGCCTGAGCGCCTTGATAAAGGCGTCATCGCCCATCTGCCGCCGCAGAGCGTGAAACAGCATCATGGTCTTGCCATAACCCACCGCCTCACTGGCCGGACTGAAGCGACCGCGAAACTCGCCAAGCGGGAAGTCCGTTCCGGCGTCAACAAAATTGGCGTAGCGCTGCAAGGCATTGCGGCGGTGGAGCACGCCCTTGCCTTGCTGTTCCTTGAGTAGGTGGTCAGCCAGATAAGCAGTCAGGCCCTCGCTCCAATTGCCGCCGCCATAGTCCACATACACGCCGTTACCCCACCAGTTGTGCAGAATCTCGTGCGGATAGGATGACTGCAGGATGAAAGGCATGCGAATAATCCTGTCACCGAGCAAGGTAAATGAAGGCATGCCGAAGCCCGTCTGCCAGAAGTTTTCCACCAGGGCGAACTTACCATAGGGATACGGCCCCAGAAGCGCCCCGTACATTTCCAGATAGCCGATGCTGGCGTCGAGATAGCGCTTGGCCAGCGCCGCATCAGGCTGGCGCAAAAAGGCCTGCACCTGCACCGCGCCCAGGCTGTCGCGATATTCGGTAAACCTGCCCGCCACCAGATAAATCTCATCCTGAGGCGCCTGCGATTCCCAACGCACGCCGCCATGCTCGCCGGACTGGCTCGCGGCATGCATGCGCACGCCCTGGCTCACGGCCGTCCAGGCGTCCGGCAGCTCCACCTCGAGGGAAAATGTCATCAAATCGTCATTGAATTGCGGGTACCAGTGGGCGGCCCCGGAAAGAAACACGCCCTCATCCGTAATCAGGCCGGGAGTGGTGCGAAAACTTCGCGATTCGCCCGCGCCCTGGCGCAAGGGGTGATGGATTTCACCGCCATAACGAATCGTGAACGCATGCCGCCCCTCGGGCAGCGTCAGACGGAAGCGCTCCAATGGAACTGAAGCATGCATGCTGACATCCTCAAGCGGCTCGATACTCACATCCTGGTCAACCGGCCGCGGATCAAGCCCTGCATGCAGAACAAACTCCAGCTCAGCTCCATGGCCGGCTGGGAGACGGATGGCATCCATCGCCTGGAGACTTTTTGCATCCGGGCTTACCCGCACCTGCAAGTCATGAGATAGATGCTGCCGGGCATCTTTGGCCTCAGCCGCCCAGCAGGGGTTCGCAGCCCAAAACAGGGCGGATACGGTCAGCAGCCGCAACACGAAGGATTGCATCATGGTCATTAATCTACCCGGTCGAAACGTTCCTATTGCAAGGTAACTTCAAAGATCCGTTCCTTTTCGGCCCCGAACATAGCCTTTCGCTTCGCTTTGACATATACCAAATCACCCGCCCGCTTGTCCAACAAGGCCACCTTGATGTCGGCGACGTCCCGCACCCGCTCGCCGTCAACCACGATCAGAAGATCGCCCTTTTTCACGCCCGCCTTTTCCGCCGGGCTTTTTTTGCCGACCTTCGTCACGCGCACGCCCAGGCCGCCTCCCGCATCGTCCATCCATATGCCCATCTTGCCGGCGTTAGGCAATGTGACCTTTTTGGTAAACAGGACGTAATCGGCCATATCCGGGGAAATCTCGCCGGGAAGACCCTGGATGACACTGACCGCATCCATAGCCTGCCGGCGCTGCACGCGGTCAGGCACGCCCACGCCAAAAATAAAGTGGCCAAAACCGGCCAGCACGATCATCTTGCGCTCAGGCTGGGCCTCAAGATACAGAACGATGCTTTCAGCCATGGTCTCCTCGCGCAGGATTTGCGCCTGCAGGAAGGTCTCAAAGCGCTCTTCCGGCATCTTGTGGAATTGATCGAAGGCGTCATGAATGTATTGACGGTACTCCTCATTGTCCCGGTCCATGTCGGCGGGAATTTTCGCCTTCTCCTCATCGCTGAAGCTGTCCAGACCTTGCCGTCCGGCCTTGACGCGTAATTCGGTGGACACATCCAGGGCGACCAGGGGAATGCCATGCTCCCTGGCATAGCCCAGCACAGGCCGGTATTGGCGGTAATCCACCCGCCAGCGATTGAAATATTCCGTTTTCTTGAGCATCTCCCGCTCGCTGATCTCACCTTTCACATAGGCGTCCAGATGCTTCTGAAACGGCCGCTGGAAGAACTCCATACCAATGGCGACATCCGGATGCCGCTCATACACGGCCTTGATAATCTCCAGCTGATTGAGGTGGTGGGCCGGCTGATCATGCACCTCACCGACATAGATCACGCGTTTTTCCGCCAGTTTAGCGGCGATATCGCCAATCCTGGTCAGCGCGCCTGTGTGCATCGCATGCGGCTGCTCGTATTGTTCCAGCATGATTTCATCTGTCGACTTTTTATCTTTCTCGGAGACAGCCGCCTTAGGGGCCGCATGATGCGGTACGGTTTGACATGCCGCCATCAGACAAGCGACAAAAACCAGCAGTACAGTGTTGGACCTATTCCCTGGCCCCGTAATCGAAGAGTTCATATCCATGAAAGATCCTGTTTGAGAATGTGATGGTGGCGACAATGTTTCTAGCCGCGCTTTCCTGGTGCAAGGATAGCAACCCTTGCGGGATCGGGCGAACGCAATAAATCTTAAGCGCCCTTAACTGTTTGGCTCCTCTTCGTACGCATGCGCACATCGAACATGATGCGGGCGACATCCTTGAAGGCCCTGGCATAGTGGATTGTGAGTCCTTCCGGCACGGCCTCGGGCAATTCGGCCATGTCCGGCTCGTTGGCGGCCGGCAGGATCACCTCGCCGATGCCCAGGCGCTTGGCGGCCAAAAGCTTTTCGCGCACGCCGCCGATGGGTAGCACTTCGCCGGTCAGCGTCATCTCGCCAGTCATGGCAATGGGCTTCGGCGCCTTGTTCAGCGCTAGGGAGAGCAATGCCGTCGCCATCGTGATGCCGGCCGACGGACCATCCTTGGGCACCGCCCCCTCCGGCACGTGCAGATGCACAAAGGCCTTGTCGAAGAAATCCGCTTGCGTGCCAAAGCGTTCTAGATTGCTGGTAATATAGGAGTAGGCTGCTTCGGCGGATTCCTGCATCACCTTCCCCAAATGGCCGGTTAGCTTCAACCCTCGCCGGTCGGCATGCGCAACCACCGCCTCCAGAGTCAGCGTGACCCCACCCATGGCCGTCCATGCAAGCCCCGTGGTGATACCCACACCCTGGCGCATGATCGCCTCACGAAAGCGCGGCTTGCCGACAAACTCATCAAGGTTTGACACGCCTACGTGGATACTTTTCAAACCCGGATCTTCAGCCAGCTTGCGGGCAGCTTTGCGTAGAATCCTCTTCTGCAACTGTTCCAGAAGGCGCACGCCCGGTTCGCGGGCATAGTCTTCGATGAGATGCTTGAGCGCCGCGTCTGTCACTTGCACATCGCTCTTCGTCAAGCTGTGCGCCTTTAACTGCCTGGGCCACAAATGTTTGCGGCCAATGGCGAATTTCTCGAATCCCATGTAGCCGGGCAGGTGGATAATCTCGGCCCGGTTCAAAAGCGGCGGAGGCACCGTGTCCAACTGGTTGGCGGTAAGCAAAAACATTACACGCGACAGATCGAAGCGCACATCCAGATAATGGTCAAGAAAATCGGAGTTCTGCTCCGGATCAAGCACCTCAAGCAGGGCGGAGGCTGGGTCGCCACGGAAATCCGTGCCGATCTTGTCTACTTCATCGATCATGATGACGGGATTGGCCGCCTTTACCTGCTTGAGCGCCTGAATGATCTTGCCCGGCATGGCACCGATGTAGGTGCGCCGGTGACCCTTGATCTCGGCCTCATCGCGCATACCACCGACGGAAAAGCGGTAAAACGGCCGGCCCACGGCCTCAGCTATGGCTTTGCCAATTGACGTCTTACCGACGCCCGGAGGTCCGACGAACAACACGATGGAACCGCCGACCTCCTTCTTTCGCATGCCCACGGCGATAAATTCGAGGATGCGGTCTTTTACATCATCAAGGCCGGCATGGTCTCGGTTGAGCACCTGCATTGCCGTCTTGATATTCACCCGATCCTTGCCGTATTTGCCCCATGGCAAACAGGTTAGCCAGTCCAGATAATTTCGCGATACGCCGTATTCGGGAGAAGACGGATCGAGGGTGGAGAGTTTTTGCACCTCCTCATCAATGCAGGCCTTGGCTTCCTCCGTCAGCTTCAGCCCTTTGAGCCTGGCCTGGAACCGCTTGATCTCCTGGCTCTTTTCGTCCTCTTCCATGCCCAGCTCGCGCTTGATTTCGTGCAATTGCTCACGCAGGAAGAACTGGCGCTGCTGCTCGGATACGCGCTCCTCGATGTTCTTGCGAATGCGGCTTTGCAGCTTACTGACGTTGAGCTCTCGGTTGAGCAGGGTCATGGCCTTTTTCAGGCGGTCGAAGATCGGGAATGTTTCGAGAACCTGCTGCAATTCCAGCCGGTCCGCCGAGGTTAGGCTGACGGCGAAATCGGCCAGGAGGTTCGGCTCATCGACGCTGAACCGGGACATAAACAGCTTCAGCTCCTCCTCATGCAGAGGGTTATGCTTGAGCAGTTCCTTGATGGTGTTGATGATGGCCACTGTATAGGCGCGCAGCTCGACATTGTCGCGGTAAGAGGTCTCGGAGCTGTAGTGCACGCGCGCCCGAACTGGCGCCTGCTCACTCGCCCACGACGCCACGCGGAAACGCTCAAGGCATTCAACGACCAGGTGCAGGCCGTGCCCCGGGATCTCGGCTGCTTTCAGGATATTGGCCACAACGCCTACCTGATGCAGATTTTCCGCCGTAAACGGCGCATCCTCGTCCTTGACCAAAAGCAGGCCAACATGGGCCTGGCCCTGCTCGGCCAGTTGCTTGATTTGGCCAATAAATTCCTCATCGTCGTAGACAAGAGGTACGATCAGGCCTGGGAACAGCGGGCGGCTGGCAAGCGGCAGAATGGTCAATATATCCGGCAACATCTTCCTGACCGGCAGCAGTTCCTGACCGCCTTCCTGTCCCTGCTGATCCGGATCGACGAGTTCGGGGGTGATGGATTCGTCATTCATGGGTTATATGTAAGCTTATCTGCTCAAGCTTTCAAGGCTTGAATATCCGCTAACCGACCCCACAATGATACAAGACACACTCCGGAGGTCCGCATGCGTTCAATGAAAGGCATCTTTTTGCTCATTGTTGCCAACTTTCTCATCTTCTTCACCCTGGTTATCTCAGGCACCATCCTGATCAATTTCGTATTGCCAGCCTTTGGCATCGACCTCAGGGACAGCCTGCACACCATGGATTTTGCCTGGGCCATGGTTTTCGGCTTTGGCGGCGCGTTCATTTCCTTGCTGCTGTCCAAGACCCTGGTCAAGCGTTCGTTTCGCATGCAGCAGGTAACTGAACCCACGACGCCTAAGGAGCATCTGGTGTTTAATGCCGTGAAGGAGCTCGCCGGGAAAGCGGGCGTACGCATGCCTGAGGTGTGGGTGTATTTGGATGATGTACCGAATGCTTTTGCTACCGGGCCGACGCGCAACCGCTCCATGGTGGCTGTCTCATCCGGTCTGGTGAATAACCTGTCGGACGATGAAGTGCGCGCCGTACTGGCACACGAGGTTGGCCATGTGGCCAATGGCGATATGCTGGCCATCACTCTGTTGCAAGGACTGATGAATACCTTTGTCTATTTCGTCGCCCGGATGATTGCCCGCCCGTTTATGGAGAGGAATTATTTCATGGGCTTCATGGTCTATATGGCGCTGCAATTCATTCTGTCGGTATTTGCCATGATCCCAATCTGCTGGTTCTCTCGCCGGCGCGAGTTCCGTGCGGATGCCCATGCCGCCCGCGTGTATGGGGCTGCGCCCATGATCCGCGCCCTGCAAAAAATTGATGCTCTTGCCCAGCGCACCCTTGCCGCCAAACACGAGCACGAGGGAATGGCTGCGGACCCGGTGGCGGCGCTGAAAATCCATGGCGAGTCTGGCGGCTTTGCGCATCTGTTCGCCACGCATCCGCCGATTGAAGCGCGCATCGCCGCCTTGAAGGAGGGTAGCGCGCAACGAGTCTGAGTTTTCGCAGCATCTTAGGGAGATACTGATTTATTGCGTCCTGCAATAAATCAGACCGTAAAGGAAAAAACGTGGTTTTTCCTTTCCTTACAGATCAAGCACCTACGAGCTTGATCTGGCAGCCCATCCGTGGGCTGCGCGGAAGCACTGAATTAATCAGCGCTTCCTTAGCAGGGACTCGGCACCTGCTGCGGTTCCTCGTCACATGGCTATGATTTTTCGGTCTCTGTTCCTGACTGTTCAGGTTCGGCTTTCTTAGCGGCTGGTTTCTTGCGCGCGGGTGCCCGTTTCGGTTTCGCGGCAGGAGCTGGCTTGGCCGCCGGTTCGGGTTTGGCTGCCTGTTCAGGCTGGGCCGAGGCCTGGGATGCACTTGCTGCCGCCTTGGCAGCGGCTGGCCGCAGCATTTGCGCCTCGGGCCAATCACGGAACGGATAAGGCCGCTCGTCGGTATTATAAGTAAGATAGGTGATGATCTGGTAGATAAAGGCGCTTAGCTGGGCGCCGAGTCCAAGAAGGCGCTCGTTTTTCCTACTCGTAACCACAACGAACAGGAACTGCGCGATAATCACCGCCGACAACACAATGACCGCGACATAATAAACTGCTGCATACAACAACATAAACAGCACGCGCATCCACACGTTTCTGTCCTTCACATGATCCAGCACTTCATCATTCATCTTTGCCTCCCGCAGCCGTTGTGACCGTCGCTCGCATGTTAGCTACTAACGCTACCATCGCAAGCCGACGACGTAGAGAAGTCCCCGACGGGGTACCCAATTGGTCCACATTGGGCTGATAGGGAACATTCATTTTAGATAAAGTATTGCATCCACCTATTGAGACCACCACCCAAAGTGGAAATTCCAGTCTCTGTTAGTTAGAGCCCTGTCCGGGGAACCTTTAGTGGCTCGAACCTATTGTTTCGAACGTCTGCTTCCGGCCAAAAGCGGACATTCAACTATGATTATTTAACGCGATAAATCAGCCGTGCAACCTTCAATGAATCAGTTCACTTAGTTCCTGTTCCCAGCCACGCATCAGAACTTAACGCGGTTGGTGTAGCCGGCAATGAATTTTCCAGATAATCCATTGCCAGAACCTCTTTCTCGCCCCATTTTTCTTCACCCATAGCATTTTTCATCACTGTAATTGGTGCGCTTCCCTTCACCATGCCGCTCCAAAACTCTTGAATTGATTCTACAGGGAATTCTTTGCGCACACGTTGAACGTGAACATCCTGAAAACCAGCCTCATGAAGTTCTTTTTCAAATACATCAGGGTTCTCTAGCGAATCTATAGCTGTTTCTGGCTCTGGGAGATCCGGCTTGATAGCTCGCAGAGCACCGAACATCATTTGCATGGCAGGAGATTGATCAACAGGAGCCCAACTGCTCACAGCAACTCGACCTCCCAATTTTAGTGTTCGATATATTTCTGAAAAACCTTTGCTTCGACTAGGAAAAAACATTAATCCAAACATTGAAAATGCAGCTTCAAAATAATTGCTTTCATACGGTAGTGCTTGACCATCACCGTGGTGAGTCCGGATATTCTCCAACCCAGCATCGTTTATTTTCCGTTTGAGAATCGACAGCATCGGCTCCGAGAAGTCGATGGCATGCACTGACCCCACTTGGGCTGCCACCATCAGCGAAACTGTTCCTGGACCACAAGCCACATCCAGAACTTTATCCCCTGCTGAAAGGCCCACGATGGAAATAGCTGCCTCAGCATATTGCGCCAACATCATCATGGTTGTATCTGCATAACCATCCGCTACAAGATCCCAAGGTTCCGGCATGGCTAGCATATTTGGTTTCTTACTCATCATGTTTTCCCCTCAAAGAATGACTGCTTCATCTGTTGCTGGGTTCGCTTGCCAATACGCATACTGCATCTACGGAGCCAAAGGGCTTAGTGATCGCATCGATATGCTTAAAGCCAGATTGTTGTAATGCTATTTCAATCTTTTCAGCCATACGCCGGGTATCTTCTTTGGTCGGCGTGGCATGGCGTGGCATATAAGTCGTAGCAATTAGGCCATCAGATGCGAGCAGTTTCCTAAGCTTTGTAAATTCAGCAATAAGATCATCCCAGAATTGCACAACATTGTTCGAGTAGATTTTATCAAACGGTTGTTCAGAGGATGGAAGGGCATCCAAAATCCCAGCATATAATTTCATGCAGTTGCTATGGATGGCATCCTTGTTTCGGTTACTGGCCTGCACCAACATGGTTTCTGAGTGATCAACCCCGATAATCTTCCCTTTTGTAACAATGGTCGCGGCTTGTTCCAAAGCTATGCCTGGGCCGTAACCGATTTCGAGCACCCGATCTGTAGGTTTAAGAGCCAGTATGTCAAGCGTCCACTTATTGCGCTCAATATTCGAGGAGCGATGCGCCATGATGAAGCCAGCAAGCTGGCCCAGCATGCCGCTGGGCCGCTTGAACTGCGCCATCAATTGCTGCTTAAGGCTCACGCCGCCTTACCTTCGACAACTTCGGAGCTGCGATACTCATGGTTACCACGTTTGCGTTGACTGAACGGCAGAGTGAGTGCAGCAACAAGCAGTGCTAACCCGAGTGCCGGCTTGAACCTGATTTGATCCAGGCCAAAGATGTCTGGCATGGCCATATTCCAACCTACATGGATGATAAAGGCGTAGGCGAATAGCGCCAATGTTCCCATCGCTAATGCTTTGCCCCAATGTTTATATTGATATTTCATACGACATCTCCTTGATTCGAGACGGAATCCGCCTCTTTGTGATTTCGCCATTGGTCATTGGCGAAAAACTCTTTGATAGTTCCCATTGTCTGCACAGTGGTTTCTAAATCTGTTGCGCTGACAGGCAAGTCGATTTTGGACAGAAGCTCAGCTTCCCTATGCTTTAATTGTTTGTAGGTGGTTGCGCCATTTTTTGTAAGTTGAACTAGCGAAGAACGCCTATGTGCAGGATTTGCCACAAGCTCCACCAATTTCTTATCCAGTAATTGGTTTACGATAATTTGAATGTGTTGGCGAGAAACAGGCCGCATGTTTGCCAACTGCGGCACAGTTTTTGGGCCTAGGCGGCTAAGGCTTTCGAGAATTGCCCGCTGACTGGTAGGTAGGTCAATCTCTTTATGCAACTCATCGGCAACTGCTGCCATACGGTGAAACAGCGACCTGAGCTCCATGATCATCTTTCCAAAGACTTCCTGTTCTAATTTGTTCATATTGGCACCTCATAATGACAACTATACTGTCAATTATATTATTTGTCAAGTATGTTGTCATTATGAGGTTGGAGGGAGCTAGGTAAGCCCCGGCACAGTTCTTGGAGATGTGGTCATAGCGAATGTCCGGTTTGGGTCGTAAGCAGTCATTCGCCCAGTGTCCGGTTTCGGCCAAAAACGGACGTTCAAAGCTTTGAAAATAATTAAGTATTGTGTCCTTGGAGCTCCACAATTGGGGAAAAGCCGATCTTTCATTACCGCTGCAAATGCTCATAGTTTCATCGGCTCAACATTTTAAAAATTCACCTTGCCACAGCATTTAAGTTGGATCGAACAATACAAATACACCTACAGAAGAGCCAGCCGAGGATGACGATCATGACCAAACCATTTCTATCAATTCTTTTTTTCCTGTACATGGTGGCCTTCGCCGTTTCAGCGGAGGCACAGGAGCAGCCCGTAGTCCTGATCGATGGCGGCCATTTTGACTGCCTGCCTGTTGCAACTTTCGGTCTCAAAGGTCTGCGCCTGTGGCAGCCTGAGGCGCAGGTAACCGTGCTTCTGGGTAAGCCCGGCGCTATTGAAATGGGCGGCAGTGAAGATGACGGCGGCCCCTATGAGGTCAGGACTTACAATTACGGTGATCTGAAAGTGGATATTGTTCGCGGCCTGATTGACCGTATTTTCACCGACTCCTCCCATGTCGCCATGGAGTCGGGGATAAGGGTGGGCCAGAGCATGAAGCAGGTTGTGGAGATACTCGGGCGCAGGCCGAGGGATTGGCAGGGTGAAGGGTTCGAGTTCTCGATTGTCACCTGCCCGGTAAACGGCAAATGGGTACAGGAGGACTATGTCGATCTGAATTTCAATGCCGATAAGATACTGGTAAGCATCGATTATGCAGCCAACAGACCGTAACAGCCGGACCGGAGGTGCCCGATCCGGGGGCGCGGACGGGGTGACGGAAAACGTGGCGAGGGCTGAAAGGCTCGGGTGTTACTGCACGCTCTGGGACAAGGATCCGGCATTTTTTGAAAAGCAGGACATCCCGCCGGGATACTGCGGGCTTTGCGACAGATGCGGCAAGCCGGGCCATATAAGGCATTTTCCCGGAGCCCTTCCTTTCACCGGAACATGGTGTGAACGCCATTATCGGCAGGCCATGATTCTGCATCCGCTCAGACGCATCGGGGTGATACTGTATGGCCTGCTGATCATAGCCGCCGTTATCCTTTTTGCGTTGATTTGATACTGCTGACCTATCACTAACAATGTCCGCTTTCGGCCAAAAGCAGCCATTCAGAAGTTAACTTGGATTACCTCCTTCCATTGGTGCCCAGATTTGTCCAGAACGGGGGGCCACACAGGACTCGAACCAACTGTTCGTCTGAATTAATTAGGCGGCAAAGCGGAATGGCATCTCGTCAGCGGCGGCAATACAGATAAACCGGTGCGCTTAAGAAATTAGGGAAATCAGGGACTAAGCCTCTGCATCCCCGCCGTGGCAGAGCATGGAGGTGCGCCTTATCATTGCCGCATGTTATTGGGCGTCGATACGGGTGGCACGTTCACCGATTTTGTTTTTTTTGACGGCAAAGACCTGCGTTTCCACAAGACTCTTTCCACCCCTGATGATCCTGCACGCGCCATCCTTGCGGGCATCGAAGATATGGGACTTGATGCTGAAAACCTTCATATCGTGCACGGCTCCACCGTAGCCACCAACGCTATTTTGGAGCGCAAAGGCGTGAAGACCCTGTTCATCACCAATAAGGGGTTTGAAGACCTGCTGATTATCGGACGTCAGACCAGAAGCGAGTTATACAATTTGCAGCCCGCGCCTCCCGAACATTTGCTGGAAGAGGAAGACTGCATCGGCATTAGCGGCCGTATCGATGCCGAGGGCAATATGATCGAGGCGCTTGATCCGGCTGATGCGGCGGCAATCTCCACCAAGAGCAAGGAATACCAGGCGGTAGCCTGCTGCACGCTGTTTTCCTTTCTTAATCCTGTGCAGGAACAAGCCGTGGCTGAGGCCCTTGCCGGTGATATTTTCACTTCCCTGTCGCATCAGGTTTTGCCGGAATACCGTGAATATGAGCGAGCCGCAACCACCTTCCTCAATGCCTATGTAGGTCCGCTGGTGGAAAACTATCTGTCCCGTTTAGCCGACCGGCTTTCTACCCGGCATTTATTCGTCATGCACTCGGCCGGCGGCATCATGGCCGTGGAGCAGGCCGGCCGTCAGGCCGTGCGCCTGATCCTGTCCGGGCCCGCCGGCGGGCTGGTGGCGGCCAGACACGTCGGCGAACAGCTCGATAAAACGCGCCTGATGAGCTTCGACATGGGCGGCACCAGCACGGATGTCGCCCTGATTGAGGGCGAGCCGGGCATTACCATCGAGGGCGCGATTGCTGGCATGCCCGTGGCCGTGCCCATGCTCGACATCCATACCATTGGCGCCGGCGGCGGTTCCATTGCCTGGCAGGATGAGGCAGGCCTGTTGCACGTCGGACCTGAGTCGGCAGGCGCCGAACCTGGTCCCGTATGCTATGGCCGTGGCGGCACGCAGGTGACGGTAACCGATGCAAACCTCATTCTCGGCCGCCTGCCGGCAAATTCACGTCTGGCCGGCTCCATGCCGCTGGACGTCAAAGCAGCGCGAGCAGCCATGGCGCGGCAGGCAAGTGAAATGGGCATGGATGCTGAAACGCTGGCGGAAGGCATACTCGCCGTAGCCGAGGAAAACATGGCTGCGGCACTTCGGGTCGTGTCGGTGCAGCGTGGCCATGATCCACGAAAATTTTCATTGATGTGCTTTGGCGGCGCGGGCGGCCTGCATGCCTGCGCCATCGCTGCCAAGCTCGGAGTCAGCAAGATCATCTTGCCTGTTGCCAGTGGCGCTTTCTCAGCGCTTGGCATGCTCACCGGCCAGCGCCAGGGCGATTTTTCCCGCACGCGCCGCTTGTCTCTGGCCGATGGCGACGCCCTGCATCAGAGCGAAACAATCTATGCCGAATTGGAGGCGCTAGCTCGTAGCGCCATGCCCAGCCTGCCACTCGATTTTTCCCGTCATGCTGATCTGTGTTATCAGGGCCAGGGCTTCCATCTTACACTGCCGTTTGATGCCAACTTACAGGCCCTGGCCGATGCATTTCACGTCGCGCATGAAAAGGCCTATGGCCATGTGCTCGACCAACCGATGGAGATCATCACCCTGAGACTCAAGGCCACGGCCGACGCCGACACTGTCAAGCTACCCGAGATCACTACGGCCACGTCTGAAATCGATCCCAGCGGCCAATCAACAGTTCATAAAGTGGGCCATGTGCCCCATTACCGCCGTGCCGAACTGCGATGCGGCCACGAACTTAGCGGGCCCGCGCTGGTGCTGGAGAAGACCGCAACGCTATGGCTGGCACGGGACTGGCATCTGAGCGTGTCACCGCATGGCCATTTGATACTGAGGAAGTCTTGATGGATGCGATCGAGCTAAGCCTTTTTCACCACCGCCTGAGTGCAATATGCGACGAAATGGGCGCGAGCCTCAAACGCAGCGCCCTGTCGCCCAACATCAAGGACCGCGAAGACTTCTCATGCGCCCTGTTTGATGCATCAGGAGAATTGGTAGCGCAGGCGGCGCATATCCCGGTGCACCTGGGCTCCATGGCTTATTGCATGCGTGACATTGTGCGGCGTTTTGACTGGCGGCCAGGAGATGAGGCGGTGTTCAACGATCCTTTTTTAGGTGGTACGCACCTGCCGGATATCACCCTCGTCCACCCCACCTTTATTGACAGCAAGCTGACTGGTTTCGCGGCCAGCAGGGCGCACCACACAGATGTCGGCGGCACGCAGCCAGGCTCGATGGGCGTATCACGCAGCCTTGCCGAGGAAGGGGTAGTAATCTCTCCTCAATTGTGGCGCCGGGCAGGCGTGCAAAATGACGAGGCCATTGAAGCATTCCTGCAAGGGGTTCGAAGCCCACACGAGCGCCTGGGCGATTTCGCCGCTCAACGCGCCGCCTGCGCGCTCGGCGTTCGCCGCTTGGCGGAGCTGGCGGCCGATATCGACCTGCCCATAAGCCTCGCCGCCCTGCTGGCCTCCTCCGAGGAGTACGGAAAAAAGGCGGTGGCGGCCATCCCTGATGGAACATATGCCTTTTCCGACATCATCGAGAACGACGGCGTTGATGATCAGCCGTTGACCATTGCCTGCACCGTGCGCATTGATGGCGAACAGGCACATGTCGATTTTTCCGGCACCGCCAAACAGTGCGAAGGGCCGATGAACTGCCCCTTATCGGTCACCGCCGCCGCAGTTTTTTATGTCTTCCGCTGCCTGATGCCCGCCCATACGCCGCAGTCCAGCGCCATCTTCCGCTCCATCGATATCCATGCCCCGGCTGGCTGCCTGATCAATGCCCGTCTGGGTGCGGCGGTCGCCGCTGGCAATGTCGAAACAAGCCAACGCATCGTCGATGTAGTGCTGGGCGCCCTGGCCCGCGCCATACCGGAACGCATCCCCGCCGCCAGCCAGGGCACGATGAACAATGTCATTTTTGGCGGCAAGAACGAGGTTGGAAAGCATTGGGCCTATTACGAAACGATTGGCGGCGGCATGGGAGCGAGCCATGGACAAGATGGCGTTTCCGGCGTCCAATGCCATATGACCAACACCAGGAATAGTTCTGTTGAAGTGGTTGAAATGCATTATCCCATCCGTATCCGCCGTTATGGCGTGCGCCGTGGCTCGGGAGGCATGGGCGCGTATCGCGGCGGCGACGGCCTCGTGCGCGAGTGGGAGGTGCGCTCACCATGCGAGCTGTCGATTCTCAGCGAGCGGCGCACAAATCATCCCTATGGCCTCGCCGGCGGCGCGCCTGGCCAATCGGGCAGCAATCTTCTAATCCATGATGACAATGATGAAATCCTGCCGGGAAAATGCGCTCGCAGCCTTTGTCCAGGCGACGTGCTGCGTGTCGAAACGCCGGGCGGCGGCGGCTTCGGAATAGACAAAGGAGAGCACCCAGAATGATGCACGTGCTGGGCATCGAAACCTCGTGCGATGAAACGGCCGTGGCCATCTACGCGGGTAACGCGCAAACCGAAGCTATTAAGGCCGAGCACATCGCTTCTCAAATCGACAGGCATGCTCCCTTCGGTGGCATCGTGCCGGAAATAGCCTCACGCGAGCACCTGGCATTGCTGCCCGGCATGGTCGATGAAATTATGTTGGAAGCGGAAATGACCTGGGATCGAATCGATGCCATCGCCGTCACGGCCGGGCCTGGACTGCTGGGCGCGCTGCTTGTTGGTATAAGTTTCGCCCGCGCAGCAGGCATGGTGAACGATATTCCCGTGCTGCCGATCCATCACATGGAGGGCCACTTGCTGGCCCCCGGCATCGAGGGCGGCCTGCCCGCATTTCCCTTCATCACCCTGCTGGTCTCGGGCGGACATACGCTACTGCTGCGCGCGGACGATCTGGGGCGCTACGCCGTGTTGGGGCAAAGCGTGGATGACGCCGCTGGTGAATGTCTCGACAAGACTGCGCGCCTGATGGGCCTGCCCTACCCAGGTGGGCCGGCCATCGAACATCTTGCCAGGGGCGGCGATGCTCGTCGCATAAAGTTGCCCAGGCCATTGCTGCGCAGCGATGACCTGAACTTCAGCTTTTCCGGCCTGAAAACCGCCGTCATGCGTAGCCTGAATGATGCCACCAATCCCAGCGATGATGGCTGGCGGCGCGATCTGGCCGCAAGTCTACAGGCAGCCGTAATCGAGGTGCTGGTGACCAAGGCCATTCGGGCCTGCGTGCAAACCGGGATTCCCCGCCTGGTGGTAGCCGGCGGCGTCAGCGCCAATGCTAGCTTTCGCGAGTCCCTGCAATCCGCCGCGGGCGAAAATGGCCTATCGCTGACTCTGCCCAATCCAAGGCACTGCACCGACAATGGCGCCATGATCGCCTATGCTGGTTATCTACACATGTTGAGCGAAAACGATCCGCCGATGGATTGGGATGCCAGGGCGCGCTGGCCATTGGATGAGTTGTGAGGTGCTGAAGCAGTGCCTCAAAAAGTACAGTTATTGTGGGATACCCCAGCCAACTGGCAGCATGGGATTGGACCCCTCGTTCTGGGCATCGGTCGATGGATCAATGACGGCATCGCGCCACTGCACCCTGCCGGCGCTGTCGGTGCCATACAACCGTGAGCCCTTGCTATGCCCGGTAAAGGCAGCATAGCTCAGCCCCAATGCCGGAACATTGATGCGAAAGCCGATTTCATCGGGGGCCATGGCATAGGGAAGAGCCCCCGTGGGTCCCGGTCCCTGGCCGCCCGGCACCGCCAAATATGACATGTTGTCCGTTAAATAGCCTTCCTCCTGAATCCTGATCGTATGCATATGGGACAAGGCCGATGCGTTAAAGCCACGTTGCCGATAGCCCGAAAAAGCTGGGATGGCAATGGCCGCCAAAACACTGATGATGGCAAGCACGATCATCATCTCCATTAGGGTAAATCCATGGCTGTAATTCATGGACGCACCATTCTAAGCGCTTGGTCCTCATAGGCCAGTCTAAAACCAGGCCCAACGTCGGGAATGGCTGGCACAAACTCCGGCACGAGCTGATCCAGAGTGGATGGCAATGCGCCGTGCCGCTGCTCATACTGCTCAAGAGCCTGCTGTACGGTCAAAGCGTTCTCAAACATCCTGATGTCCTTCTCATAAAATTCCCTGACTTCCTGGTCTTCCTCATCCGCCAGCATTGCCTTTAACCATATCAAGCCGCCATAGATATCACCACCACGGCCCGCGATGACACTGGCGAGATGACCGATCCATCTCGGTGCGCCTTCAACCGCCGCCGCCCGCTGCAAGTGCTCAGCAGCCGCATCGTGTTCCTTTAGATAATAGAAGCTGTTAAAACCAGCGAAAAATGGCAACACCCATTGATCCGGGCGCGCCCTAGCGCCCTTGTCCAGCACGTGGTTAGCTCGCCGAACGCTATCATTACCGATCCATGAAAGGCTGGATTCAGCCAGATAGTATATATCTAGAAGCTTAGGATGCAGGGTGGTTGCGATATCAAAATGGTCGGCAAGATTATCCACGTACGTTTCCGGTGCCACAGCCGACCTGATGCCTCCCAAAAACACGGCTGCTTTGATATGAAGCATTTCCGCGCCAAGTTGGTGGAGATAACCAAGCGAAGCTTGCTGCAACTGCACCGGCAGGGTCGGCTCAAGTTCGTATTGCGCATGTTTCACATGCGATTCCTGCAACAAGAAGACGAGCGTATAAGCCATGATAACAGACGCCAGCCAAAGAGCAGATTTCACTGCAAATCCCTTTTCCCGTAAAACCAGCATGCCAGCGACACCATCACACAAATATACAGGATGAGAACGGAAAAATTCGTAAGGATGGGTGTCATGTCGAGCGACAACACCTCCGACAGCACCTCATCTTTGAAGTCAAGCCGGTCAAAATCCGGGAACAGAGCAGTCATCACCTGCAATAACAGATTTGTCGCCTGCCCGTCATGCTGCGCGGCCGATGCCCTTACAACGGGCAGACCAGAACAGATGCCAAAATAGGAGGCGGATAGCAATAACACGGGGAAACCTCCGCGCACCAGGCCGGAAAACAGCATGATAGCAGCCAATATAACTATCTGCATGGCCAGCAGACCGGCCCAGGCTAAGATAAAGTGACCACTCGACAATACCGGGAAATACACTTCATTAAGCGACTGTTTGATCCATAAGAGCGTCAGATACGCAACCGGCCCAAGCAGTAGTAGCAGCGCGGTCAAAAGCGCGGCCAAACCGAAAAATACTCCCAGAACATACTCCCCGCGCGAGATCGGCCTGGACAGCAGCGCGTAAATCGCACCGCGCTCCTCATCCCATGAGATAACCTGTACGGCATGAAAGAACAAGAATATCAGGCCGGCCATCCACATGACGGAAAACAGATAGTCGCTGCTGGCCCGGCCAACATCCCGGCCGAAAAAGTCCATGAATAAAAAACCGAAGGCTTCGGCCGCCATGGCAAGTGCAACGAGGCCGATCAGGGCATGGCGACGAACGCCGTCGAGAAACATGATCCTGGCTAACGCAATCACACGGTGAAGCATCACGCCCGTCCTTTCACGAGGCCAAGAAACGCATCTTCCATGCTTTGGCCTCTGGATGTAACGAGTTCGTCAACAGAGCCATGAAACAGCGCCTCGCCCTGATGCAAAACAATCACCTTGTCGACTAGGCGCTCGACATCGTTGAGCAGATGCGAGCAGAACAACACACTCTTGCCTTCGGCCTTGAGCTCGCGGATCAAATCGACGATTTCAGCCCGGCCGATAGGATCCAGGCCGCTCATGGGCTCGTCCAGGATCAACAGTTCGGGATCGTGCAGCAACGCCATGGCAAAGCTCGCACGCTGGCGCATCCCCTTCGAGAACCCGCGAAGCAGGCGTTTGCGCGAATCCCATAGCCCTAGGCGCGTCAGCCACTTTTCGGCCGCAGTATGCATTGATGCCCGATTCATATGACAGGAATCGCCGGCAAAGCGCATGACATCCATGCAGGTAAGATTAGGCGGAAAACTTGGCACCTCTGGAAGATACCCCAGGCGGCGGCGCTGAGCCGGATTGCCCGGCGGCTCGCCAAACAGCAGGATTTTGCCCTGGTCGGGTCGGATAAAATCCAGGATGAGGCGGATGCTCGTCGATTTGCCCGCGCCGTTGGCGCCAATAAGGCCGAGCGTCTCTCCCTGCCCGAGGCGGAAACTCACCCCGTTAAGCGCTACATGGGCAGACTTTTCGCCCACCTGGCGTGAATAACTCTTATGAATGTTTTCGAACGCGATCATCGCCCCCCCGATTCACGGCAATAATGCTTCAATTATCCGCAAACAAAAAGAGGGGGGCGCAAGGCCCCCCTCTTGTATAGCTAGCATCCGCCAGAATTACAGGACGAAGAAGGCACCGCCTTCCGAAGCTGCGCCAGCAGCGACGTCATCGACGGTAGCGGTAGGTACCACGGACATGGCCGCCATAGCCACACCCTCGGTCTTGGCGCCCCAATACAGCGGCGTCCCATCCGAATCCATGGCGAATTCGCGGTCGCCCTGCAGATGCGAGGCCTGGGAGACGAAGGAGGCATCGGCCGCATCAATATCGGATGCCAACGTGACGTTGGTGCTGATGCCTACGCCAACCTCTTCAACCGGCGGACCAGGGTTGTCTACTGTAGCCACAAAGCCCGAAGCCGTCAGGAGAACACCACCACCTGCACCAGCGGCACCGGCTGTATTCGCTGCAGCCACAGTGGAACCGTACTGCTGGAAGTCGGCGAACAGGGCCTCTTGGGACAGTTTCCCGTTGCGCAGGTCGCTCTCAGCGGCCGAGTTGAAGGCCCGGACACGGTAGGCGGCGAACTGCGGAATGGCGATAGCCGCCAGAATACCAATAATGGCCACCACGATCATCAGCTCGATGAGGGTGAAGCCTTTTTCTTTCTTGTCGCGCTGTGTGCGCATGATGTGCTTCAGATCAATCATTATTCACTCCTTGGATTAGCCGCGTAGTGCGGTGAATTCGCCGCATCTCGCGGCAGCACCAGGACTAAAGCAAATCGCGTGCCAACAATGATGCAGCCCCTACAAGGGCCTTCTCGCAGCAACTGACAAAATGCGTCAGTTGCGACTGCCGTATTTTGTCCAAAAGTCTAATTTTCAAATGCTTACCTTGATCATGCAGTGTCCTCGCGATACTGCAATGCCTCCGCGATATGGCTGGCCGCGACCTGTTCGCACCCCTCCAGATCAGCAATCGTGCGTGCCACTTTGATGACGCGGTGGTAGGTGCGCGCCGAAAGCCCGAACCTTTCCATGGCTGCATCAAGCATGCGGCTGCCATCGTCGTCCGGCCTGGCAAAACGCTCCAGCTCGCGCGTGGACATACTGGCATTGCAACGGCCGTCGCCCAGCCGGTTGCCCTGAATCGCTCTAGCCGCTTCGACCCTGGACGCAACAACGGCAGATGGCTCGCCTGGTTGCATGCGCGTCAATTCCTCCTTGTCCACCGGCGGCACCTGCACCTGCAAGTCGATACGCTCCAGCAGCGGGCCTGAAATGCGTTGGCGATAGCGCCTGATTTGCGTTGGCGAACAGCCGCACGGACGCCGGGGATGACCAAGATAACCGCAGGGACAGGGATTCATCGCTGCCACCAGTTGAAAGTCAGCGGGATATTCAAGTGCTTCGGCGGCACGGGCAATGCATACGCGCCCATCCTCAAGCGGCTGCCGCAACACTTCCAGCACTTGCCGGCGGAATTCAGCCAGCTCATCGAGAAACAGCAGGCCCAGATGCGCGCGGCTTACCTCGCCGGGGCGCGGTAAGGTGCCGCCGCCGATAATGGCGGCGTCGGAGGCGGTGTGGTGTGGCGCCCGAAATGGCGGCACGGCCGACAGGGGGTGCCGGCTGCCATCGCCGCATATGCTGTAAATACGGCTGACTTCCAGACGCTGCTCAAGACCAAGCGGTGGAAGAACGCCACACATACGGCGCGCCAGCATCGTCTTGCCGACGCCTGGCGGGCCGATCATCAGCAGGTTATGACGGCCGGCGGCGGCGATTTCGATGGCGCGCCTGGCTTGCTGCTGGCCGCGGATATCGGCCATATCAGGCACGCCGCCGACGTCGGTTTCAACGTGAACGGCCTCAGCCGCCGGCAGGGTTGCCTTCCCTGACAAATGCTTGACGACATCAAGCAGACTTTGTGCCGGCACCACCGTCAAGCCCTTGACGATCACGGCCTCATCCGCGTTATCAGGCGGCACGATCAATGTATCAAAGCCCTGGTCACGGGCGAAAAGCGCCAACGGCAATACCCCGCGCACGGGGTTCATGCGCCCGTCCAGCGCCAACTCGCCGACCATGAAGGGCGGATCGCCCTGGATGCGCAGTTGACCCGATGCCATAAGCAAGCCGATGGCAACATTGAGATCGAAATGGGTGCCGTCCTTGCGGCGATCGGCCGGAGAGAGATTGACGGTGATGCGGCGCAGCGGAAATTCAAAACCGGCATTGAGCACCGCCGAGCGCACACGGTCCCTGGCCTCTCGCACCGCCGCCTCGGCCAGACCCACCATGCTCCAGGCCGGCAGGCCTCGGGATAAATCCACTTCCACCTGCACAGGCTCTGCATCCAGACCGCGCAGAGAGGCGGAAGCCAGACGCGCCAGCATCTATTTCGTCCGCTTGGCGCTCTCCAGTTCCTTCACCCGCGCCTCAAGCACGGCCAGCTCTTCCCTGACCTTATCGAGCAGCGCCTGCTGCACCTCCATCTGCTCGCGGGTTACCACGTCGAGGCTCTGAAACACCCCTTCCAGGGTGGAGCGCACCTGCGCCTGGGCCTCATCCTTGACGCCACCCAAGAGCTTCAGACCGTCGGCGATTTTTTCAGCCAGTTCATCCAGCACGGCATTGTCTATTCGCATCATCTCCTCCCCTTAACGCATCAAACAATGATAGGACATATTATCTACCCCAGCGCTTCATCATGCCATCATCGATATCAAGATGGCTGAGCACCCGGTCCACGACCGAATCCAGCAGATCGTCAATGCTGGCCGGCTGATGGTAAAAACCCGGCATGGCTGGGATGATACGCGCACCCATACGCGCAAGCCCCAGCATATTTTCCAGATGCAAGGCCGACAAGGGCGTCTCCCTGGGCACGATGATCAAACGTCGCGCTTCCTTGAGCATCACGTCTGCGGCCCGCTCAATCAGATTATCGGCGCAGCCGGCGGCAATGCGCGCAAGGCTGCCCATCGAACAGGGAATAATCACCATGCTGTCGATGTTGCTGGAACCAGACGCCGCCGGAGAAAACCAGTCGCTCACGCCATAACAGCTGATGCGCTCATTCGGCATGCCCATATGTTTCGCCAGGTCGTTGCCCATTGACCGCGCCGCCGCTGGCAGCTTCAAGCCGGCCTCATGCCGCAACACCTGCCTTCCTGCGTCAGAGACCACGACATGCAGGTGCGGATGATGCATGCCGCCCAGACGTTTGATCAGGCGCAACGCATAAGCCGCACCGGATGCGCCGGTAATGGTAATCAACACCTCGCGGCCGGATGGCTTTGTGTCAGTCATGAGCATCCACTGCACAACCCTTTGCTGGAATTAGTCATAATCCGCAATTCATCAAATACTGAATCGTTCACCAAAATACACCCGCCTGGCATCCGGATGGTTGATAATATCCTCCGGCGAGCCATGCACCAGAATCTCACCCTTGTTCATCAGGTAGGCGCGATCGCAAATGGTCAATGTATCGCGCACGTTGTGGTCGGTGATGAGCACGCCAATGCCGCGCTTGCACAAATCAGAGATAATGGCCTGGATATCTTCCACGGCGATGGGATCAACGCCGGCAAAGGGCTCATCGAGCAGCAGGAATCGCGGCTTGGTGACCAGGGCACGGGCAATCTCGGTCCGCCGTCGTTGGCCGCCGGAAAGAGTATAGGCCTTCTGGTGTTGTACGCCCTCAATGCCGAAATCGACAAGCAGGGTTTCGAGTTCTTCCTCGGCCTCGGCCTCGTCCACTTCCAGTCCCAATGTTTCAAAAATCGCCAACAGATTCTCGCGCACCGTCAGACGGCGAAAGATGCTCGCCTCCTGCGGCAAATAACCGATGCCGCAGCGGGCGCGGCGGAACATCGGCAGCCTGGTGATATCCTCCTCGCCCAGAAAAACCGTACCGGCATCGGCTGGCACCAGACCGCATACCATATAAAAGCTGGTGGTTTTGCCGGCCCCATTCGGGCCAAGCAGGCCCACAACCTCACCTGAATACACATCCAGGCTGACGTCGCTGACCACCTGCTTGTCACGGTAGGACTTGCACAGATCAGTGGCGCACAAATGATGTCTGGCCTCATTCATGGCGCTTGATCCGCTTCGGGTGATGGCGTCAGGCCTTGCTCGATACGCAGTTTCACGCGGCCTGTCTCGCCCCGGTGCACGCGCGTATCGCCACTGTTCAGATCGTACTCGATGGAATCGCCACTCAACTGCCCGCCCGGCTGCTCAAGCTCAGCGTCGCCCAACAACGTCACCACGCCGCCGCCCTGATCGAACACTATCGCATCGGCGCGGCCATGCCTGTCTCCTTCCTCGAAACGCACATTTCCTTCGGCCCGGCCATGGCTGAAATGCATCTTGCCGCCCTCATCGCCGTAGTAGGCCGTCAGGCGATCCGAATAGAGCACGAATGCGCCTCGAACAAGCTTGACGTGACCGCTGAATCTGGCCTGGCCAGAATTGTGCTCCACCTCCAGCTGGTCGGCCTCAATCTGCATCGGTTGCGGCGGCGCCTCATCAGCAGCCATAGCCGCGATCGGAAAAAGCATGAGCATGGCCAGTTTAAGCATCAATGCAGCCCCTCCCAGCGCCCGGGATCCTGATCTTCGATCCACACGCCATTGTTCACCCATATACGCTGACTCTTGCGATCGATGCGCAGGCTCCCGCCGCGAAAAGCCAAAGCAGGCCCTTCTGCAGCGAAGCGCTGTGGAATCACCATTTCATCCTTGCCGCCATCATACTTCAGCGTCTCACACGTCAGCAGCCAATCTGTTTCGAAACGAAGCTTCACGTCACCAACAAACTCGATACTTCGCGCCAGCAAATCGACGGTGGCTTCGCGGCCTGAGACCGGCATGACGCGGCCTGAGTCAGTGAAAAGCTCAAGCTTTGGCGCGATCAGGCGCATGCTTCCGTCGAGATTCTGTTCCGCCTTATCCGCCTCCAGACGCCATACGACGCTTTCGCCCTCGTGCTCCACCAGCAATGGTTTATCGACCTGAATTTGCGACTTGGCCTGATCGGCATCAGCGCTCACCTCGGCAGGCTCCTGGCTGGCCGGTTGCCAAAGCATGAATACGGCTGTCAGCACGCTTCCTACCATCAGCGACATGCAGGCCCACTTGATCCACGTTAACATCGATTCGGCACGCGGCTCTTCGCCTAAAGCTGCCAGCCCGCATCGGCGCTCGACACACCATAGGGCTGCTCCACCACCCGAACCCAGTTTCCCGATGCCAGGATCAAACCCTCCGCCGCCTGACGAACAGCCCCGCGGCCACTCCCGTAATCAGACAGCCAGTGCGCTTTTTCAATGACCGACCGGTGCGCGTCATTGGGCGCCAGTCCAAGATGGCAGCGCCCCATGGCCGGCAAATCCACCACATCATCTCCCATGTAGGCGCACGACTCAGCCGCCACGTTGGCCTGCGCCAGCAGCGCATCCAGGCCCTCGGACTTGTTCAGGCTGCCCTGTACCACGGCCTCGATGCCCAGCTCCCGGGCGCGGTGCTCTACCACGCCGGATGTTCGGCCCGTGAGGATGCCAACCTTGATGCCACAGCGTTGCAGCATCTTAACGCCATGCCCGTCGCGGACATTGAAGCCCTTAAATTCCTCGCCCTCATCACCAATGATAATGCGGCCATCGGTCAACACGCCATCCACGTCGAGAATCAGCATGGCAATGCCCCTCGCACGGTCAAGCGGAAAACTCTGATAGCCCGGGTTCACGCCACCCCCGCCCGCAACAGGTCATGCATGTGCAAGGCCCCCACAGGTCTACCCTGTTCATTGAGGACGAACAGAACGGTGACTTTATGCTCTTCCATTAGATGAACGGCCTCGGCGGCGAGATGATCCTCGCGGATGGTGAACGGCGAGCCGTGCATCACCTGCTCCACCGGCATATCCATATCCACCTGGCCCGATTGCAAAATCCGGCGCAAATCGCCATCGCTCAGACATCCCGCCAGAGTGTTGTCGCGCAGAATGCCAGTAATGCCCAAACGGCAGCTGCTCATCGTCATAATCGCATCGCGCAATGGGGTGTCGGGAGCAACCATCGGCAGTTCCGCATCCGCATGCATCAGTTCGCCGACGCGCATCAGTTTACGCCCCAGGCTACCGGCGGGATGGAAACGGGCGAAATCATCGGACTGAAAACCGCGCTGCTGCAGCACCACCACGGCCAGCGCATCGCCCAGGGCCAAAGCCGCCGTGGTTGAGGCGGTTGGGGCCAGGTTCATCGGACAAGCCTCCTGCGTCACCGGCACGAGCAACACCCTGTCGGCATAACGGGCCAAGCTTGAGTCGGCATTGCCAGTTATGGCGATCAGTGGTGCGCCCAGGCGCTTGATGGTGGGAAGCAGCCCCTTCACCTCATCGGTCTCGCCGCTGTGGGACAGGGCCAGTACCGCATCCTGTCTGGTGATCATGCCCAGATCGCCATGCTGCGCCTCGGCCGCATGCACGAAAAAAGAAGGCGTGCCCGTGGAGGCGAAGGTGGCTGCGATTTTCTTGGCGATGATGCCGGACTTGCCCATGCCGACGACGACGAGGCGTCCTTCCAACTCTAGGATAGTGCGAACCGCGCCAACAAAATCTTCGTTCAGGCTGCCGGCAACCGCCGTCAATGCCTGGGTCTCGATAGTCAGAACCTGGCGGGCCGAAGCCAGCCAGTCGTCTACGGTTGCAATCGGCTCCTCATGAGCGCCGGCTAATTCCATGCCAGCATGTTACCACGCTCCAGGCTGGCCAACAGTCCTTGCGCATGCGAGGCAAAGCTGGCCATCTGGCTCGATGGCACCGCCTTGCCTGGCGGGCGTTTGACCCTGAGCGGATTGACCGCATGGCCATGGCGGCGGAATTCAAAATGCAGATGTGGTCCGGTGGCCAGGCCACTGGCCCCGACATAACCAATCACCTGCCCCTGGCGCACGCGTTTACCGGAGCGCATACCCTTGGCATAGCGTCTCAAATGGGCGTAGGCCGTACTGTGGCTCGGATTGACATGGCGAATCTCGACGAATCGGCCATAACCGCCCTTGTTTCCCTTAAAAACTACAGTGCCATCACCTACGGCGCGCACCGGCGTGCCTGACGGCGCGGCGTAATCCACGCCCTTATGCGCCCGAGTATAGCCCAGGACCGGATGCTTACGGCCAGAGGAATAACGCGATGAAATGCGTGAATATTTTACCGGCGAACGCAAATACGCCTTGCGCAGGTTTTTCCCCTCGGGCGTGAAATACTCAAAACGGCCGGCTTCGACCTCGAAGCGAATCGTGCGGTGGACCTCGCCGCGATTAATGAACTCCGCCGCCAGAATGGTCCTGCCCAGGGCATTGCCATCAGCATCGTAGGACTCTTCCAGCAACACATGGAATTGATCGCCCGCGCGCAGGTCATGGGCAAAATCGATGTCCCAGGCATAGATGTCCACCAGATTCATCGTCGTGCGGTCATCCAGGCCGGCAAGTGCCGCATCGACAAACAGGCTGTCCTGGATCTCGCCATCGACCACAAGGATGCGGCGGCTGGCCAGCCTCGGCTCGAGCTCCGCCTGCCACCCAGCAGCCAAATCATGCAAGTGCAGGCGCTGATCGGCATCAATGTTGTAATACAGATGCGAGCCGTCATCACGCTCCATACGAATGATTTCGCGTCCGGCAATCACCATTTTCAAGGAATAGGCGGTCTTGGCTGCGGCGATGATACGGGCGGCTTCAGCGCCAGTGTAGCCAAATCGCTTGAGCGCCGCCTCGGCCGTATCGCCCGGCTTCAGGCGTACACTTTGTTCCCGCGCCGCCACTTCCGGCTTAATCAATTCGGCGTCCAACCACTCTTCCCGCAACGCACTCGTCGCATAGGCGCTGACATCCATTCTGGCACTAAACAACACCGTCCACGTCACCAGCGCGAAGCCCGTAACCATCAGGCCCTTGCGCAAATGGTCCGTCCAGGCGTGGCTCCGCGAACCGCGCGCAACTTCAAGCGGATGGGCGAAATCCTGCTGCATGCAATCTCCTCTAACGCACGTCGCTGGAATCAACCAGCGGCGGCGGCATCATCATGCTGGAATCAGGCATTGTCAAAACCGGATAAAAAATTCCATACGAAAACACAAGCATGCAGCGTGCCACTACTTGCTCTCATAGAGCTTTTCGAAGTCGTCGCGAAAACGCTCATAGACCATTCGCCGTTTCACCTTCATGGTCGGCGTGAGCAGGCCATCTTCGATGCTAAACGCCTCGCCGCGCACGCAGATGCGCCTGACCTGCTCATGCGCATTCAGGGCGGCAAGCCTGGCGCTGATGCGGGTCTGAAGCTCCTTTCTCAAAATCGGCGAGCAAACCAGCGCGTCCCAATCGCTTTCGGGCAACCCGGACGACTCAGACCAACTCTCCACCGCCTCTCGGGCGGGAACCACCATGGCCACAAGGTAGGCGTGGCGGTCGCCATAGACGACAATCTGCTCGATTAACTCGTCCCCCAGCAGTAATGATTCGATACGCTGCGGCGCGATGTTCTCGCCGCCGGCGTCAACGATAATATCCTTCTTGCGGTCGGTGATATGCAGATAACCGTCTTCATCAATGGTTCCGATGTCTCCCGTGTGCAGCCAGCCGTCGATCACGGTTTCGGCCGTCGCTTCGGGCAATTGCCAGTAGCCTTTCATAATGTTGGCGCCCATCACGACAATCTCGCCATCGTCAGCGATGCGTACTGTGACCCCGGCCACCGGCTTGCCTACCGTGCCAAGCCTTCGATCCGCAGGCGGATTGGCGCTGATCAGCGGCGAAGCCTCGGTCATACCGTAACCCTCGATAATCGGCAGGCCAAGACAGTCGAAAAACTCGCCCACCTCGACGCTCAGCGGCGCGCCACCGGAAACCAGCAGGCGCAATTTGCCACCAAAACGGCCGCGAATCTTCGCGCCCACCAATCGGTCGTGAAGCCGGTGCCGCACGCCGCCAAGCCAGGACAAGCCAGCGCGTTGATTGCGGGCGGCCAGCGTGATAAAAGCATTGAAAAGCTCGCGCTTAAAACCGGACTGCTTTGCCACCTGGCCCTGAATGCGGCTGCGGATCACCTCGAACAGGCGCGGCACCGAGATCAGAATGGTCGGCTGCGCCTCGCCCATGTTCTTGGCCACCGTGTCCGGACGCTCGGCGAACGCCACCGACAAGCCAAAGCTATAGGGCAAAAAGTGCCCACCCATGCGCTCAAAGCAGTGCGCCAAGGGCAGGAAAGACAGCATTTTGTCGCCCGGATTGAACTCGATGAAATCAAGAGCTTCGAGGTTAGCCATGATATTGCCATGCGACAGCATCACGCCTTTGGGATTGCCCGTCGTCCCCGAGGTGTAAACCAGGGTGGCCAGCGTATCGTGGCTAAGCGCCTGGATTCGAAGATCCAGCGCCTCGTCATCGCCTTCGTCCTTTTCCAATTCTGAAAAAGCCATGGTCGGATCATCATCCTCACCCTTTTGCAGGGCATAGACGGATTGCACGTCAGGGCAGCTCCGCATGGCGGCAAGCAGGGTGCGCAACAACTTGCCGCCAGAACTAACGACCACCTTCACGCCCGCATCCTTCATGACATAGGCCATGTCCTGCGCCCGGTAGGAGCAATACAGCGGCACGGTAACCGCGCCAACGGCCAGCGCGGCATAATCCACCACCGCCCATTCGGGTATGTTTTCCATCAGCAGGGCCACACGGTCGCCTGGCTTGACGCCGGCGGCCTGCATCAGGCCATGAGCTACGCGGCGCACGCGCACCGCCAGCTGTTCGTAGGTGATGGGGATATAGCCTTGCTTGTCCCTGCGCCACTGGGCAGGCCGCTTGGCATTGATCGCGGCGCAAGCAAAGAACGCTCCAGGAAGACTGTGCGCGGCCTTGATCTCGGTTAATCGCTTTGCCGTGAAATCATTCATGGCGCACCCACGTCATGGATCAGGCACGAAGAGTGGCCCGCTGCCAACTTGGCGCTCGCCATTCGCCTGACGCCTGGCGTCAAACGCAAGACTGAAAAGCAGCTGCGTAAAGCCATAACAGGCTTATAAACCGCAAAAGCCGCGTAGGCAAGTATGGTTTGACCATTGCCGCCCGCTGACGATACTTAGAGGCTTACATTATGGCTTCAAGGGAGGGGAGTATGCCTGTCAATCTTTGCATCATTGGTGGCAACGGTTTTGTCGGCCGGGCAATAGTTTGCGCCGCCAGGAAAAAGGGTCATCGCGTCACCGTCGCCTGCCGTCACCCTGAACGCGCACGCAAGCTCGGCGTCGAAGGCGCCAGCCTGGCGAAGGTGGACATCACGGATGGCCGTGGCCTGGATGAAGCCATGGCGGGGGCTGACTGTGTTATCAATCTGGTTGGCCTGCTGTTTGAAAAGGGGCGTTACACCTTTGAAGCGGCGCACGTTCGCGGCACGGAAAATGTGGTCGATGCCTGCCAGAGGGCTGGCGTAAAGCAATACCTGCATATGAGCGCGCTGGGCGCCGACGCGGCATCCGAGAGCGCCTACGCGCGCACCAAAGCCGAGGCCGAGGATTATGTGAGCACCAGCAAGAACCTCAACTGGACTATTTTCAGGCCGTCCATCATTTTCGGTGCGGAGGATAATTTCTTTAACCAGTTCAAGGCGATGTCAGCCCTGTTGCCAGTGATGCCGGTGATCGAGGGAAACACCCGCTTCCAGCCCGTGTGGGTGGAAGATGTGGCGCGGGCCTTTATACAGGCCATAGATAACCGCCTCGCCTTTGGCCAAACCTTCGAACTGGGCGGGCCCAAGGCCTATACCTTCCAGGAATTGCTGGAACTGCTCATGCGCGTATTGGACCGCCGCCGGCTGCTGCTGCCGGTGCCAAAACCCATGGCTAAACTCATTGCCACATTCGGCCAGTTCCTGCCGACTCCGCCGTTGACGCCTGATCAACTGATCCTGCTTGGACGGGACAATGTCACTCAGGGCGAGGCGTTTCCCTCCCTGTTTGGCACGCCCAGCAATCTGGAAGCCATTTTGCCGGGTTACATCCATGGCTCGCGCACGGCTCGTCAACAGCAAAGCTTCGACAAATATCGGCGGCAATACTGGAAGGCCAAACAATAGCAGCCAGCCTGGATCAGGCATGGCTAGTGGCACCGGCATATCTTCTCGGCGCCATTCCCTTTGGGCTGCTGTTTACCCGTTGGCTAGCGCACAAGGATGTGCGGCAAACCGGCAGCGGCAATATTGGCGCCACCAATGCCCTGCGCGCCGGCGGCAAACTTGTTGGCGCACTGTCGCTATTGGCCGATGTGCTCAAGGGAGTGATTCCCGTGGCCGCCGGCCGATTTATCTTTGACGCAGGTGAGTTGCTCACCGCTCTGATCGCCGCCGCCGCCTTTCTCGGCCACCTGTTTCCCGTCTACCTTGGCTTTAAGGGCGGCAAGGGCGTGGCCACCCTGTTCGGCGTCGTCCTTCCCTGGCAACCCTTGGCCGCCGTGCTCGCATTTCTGTTGTGGCTTGCCGTACTCGGCATCAGCCGTTACGTATCGATAGCCTCGATCAGCGTCGGCGCGAGCTTGCCAATACTGGCCTGGATGTTAGGCGCATCACGTTTCTGCCTGATAACCCTGGCTATGCTCGGCCTGCTGATGCTCGTGAAGCATAAGGATAATTTGATGCGTCTCGCTGATGGCCGTGAACCGCGAATCGGCGGGGCATAGTCTATTGCACCGCTAAAGGCTATGTGCCATTGTGCGATAAATTCACGGGTTGGGCATGGGGGAATTAGCATGCGACTTAAACTCACAACCTTCGCTATTTTGTGTTCGATGCTGCTGGCGGCTCCGGCAATGGCCCGAACCGATGAGCTTGTAATGCCACAGGTAGCTGAAGAAGACCTCAAACCCAATCTCCCGCAGCCCTATATAGTTAAGAAAGGCGACACGCTGTGGGACATCGCCCATTATTTCTTCAGGGATCCCATGCGCTGGCTGAAAATATGGGAGCAAAACCTGTATATTTCCAACCCTGACCTAATCTACCCCGGCAATGCCATCTGGTTCAGCCCGCAAAAGAAGAAGACAGGCGGCCTGAGCCTTGACCGCCCCTATCCGCAGGCGGTGGCCAAGCCCGTTGAGAAACATGAGGCCGCTATCGACGCCTCGTTGCTGCTTTCGGCATTGTCCAGGCAAGACTTTATCCAACTTGATGAAATGCAGGGCGTCGGATATATCGTCGACTCGCAGGATGACCGAATCAATTATGGCGCCAATGACAGGATTTACATGCGCCTGGACGTGGATGCCGATATCGGCGATGTGTTCGACGTGTTCCGCACCGGGGATCCCGTCAAGGATACACGCACCGGCGAAATCAGGGGCGTGCTGGTCTTGCACCTGGGACAGATTGCCGTGCTGGCCAAAAAGGGCGAGCTGTATTATGGCCAGGTGTTGACCGCCTTTGAGGAGCTCTCCCGCGCCGACCGCCTGAAACCGGCCAAGGACATCAATACCCGCATCGTGCCGGATTACCCGGAACAGGCTGTGCAGGGTTCGGTGCTTTATATCCGCAACAATGCCGCCGAGGCCGGCCAGAATCAGGTCATTGGCATCGATCTGGGCGTCAGCAATGGCATTAAGTCGGGCACCGTGTTATCCGTACACCGTGCGGGCAGACCGGTTCCCGATCCGCTGACCGGCGAGGCGCTTACCCTGCCGGAGGAAAAAATCGGCGAGATGCTGGTGCTGGTGCCGCAGGATGACGCTTCCATTGCCATTGTCACCCGCTCCAGCAATGCCATCAACCTTGGCGATGCTGTGCGCAACCAGGCGTTGCGCTAGCGCTCGATCTCTTTTTCAGGCCTCCATAGCTGACCAGGGATAGCCTTGTAGACTGGCTGCGGCTGTATATGACGCAGGGCATCGGTCCGCGTCTGGGCTGGCAGCTTGTACGTCATTTCGGATCACCAAATGCGGTTTTTCCAGCGGGGAAAAAAGCCTGGCAGGGCGCCCAGGGCATAGGTCCGGGCCTGTGCCAGGCCCTGGCCGATAGCGATCCAGCGGCGGCCGCTGTCATGCTTGACACCTGCGCCCAGGCCGATATTCAGATCCTGTGCCCGGATCACCCCTCTTACCCCAAGGCATTGACGCATTTTTCCGATGCGCCCTTGCTGCTGTTTGCCCGAGGCGATGCATCCGTACTCAACGCTGATCGCATGCTGGCCGTTGTCGGCGCGCGCCGGGCCAGCCGCGAGGGCAGATTGATCAGCAAACGCTGGTGCCGGCGGTTTTCCGATAACGGCATTCATATCGTCAGCGGCATGGCCTATGGCATCGATCAGGCCGCGCACCAGGGCGCTCTGGCCGGTTCCACGCCAACCATTGCCGTGCTCGGTTGCGGCCTTGCGTGCTTGACCCCGGCGCAACAAGGCATCGCCGACGCCATCATCGAAAGGGGTTGCATCTTAAGTGAGTGGGCGCCAGACATATCCGCCCAACCCGGCCACTTTCCGCGGCGCAACCGAATCATCAGCGGCCTGAGCGCCGCAACACTGGTCATGGAGGCTGGTACCGAATCCGGCTCATTGATCACGGCCAGACTCGCGGCCGAGCAGGGCAAGGATGTATTGGCCGTTCCCGGCTCAGTGCTAAACGGCCTGCACGCCGGCTGCCATCAGCTGCTGCGCGATGGCGCTATTCTGTCCGAATCAACGCTTGACGTGATGCGTGCACTCGGTTGGCATGCGCGCGCATCCGGCACGGCGGCCGCGTATACCCCGTCCAGCTCGGAAGAAGCGATGGTGGTCAAGGCGTTGGAGACCGATATTTTGCACATCGATTCGATTGCCGAGTGCTGCAACTTGACCGTCCCGGAGCTTTCGCCCATTTTAATCGGGCTGGAATTGGCCGGTCATGTTGAGCGCTTGCCAGGCCAGCGCTACATCCTTGCCAGGGAGGCTACAAACCCGTGAGTTTGATGGAGAAAGACACATGAGTACGGTTGTAGTGGTGGAGTCGCCGGCCAAGGCCAGGACTATTGAGAAATACCTTGGCAAGGGCTACAAGGTGCTGGCCTCGAATGGCCATGTGCGCGCCTTTCCCAAGCGTGATGGCTCGGTTGACCCGGAGAACGATTTCGCGCTCACCTACGTTGAGATCAAGGACAAGGAAAAGCAACTTTCCGCCATCGCCAAGGCGGTGAAAAAGGCTGACACCCTCATTCTGGCAAGCGATCTTGACCGCGAGGGCGAGGCCATCGCATGGCACGTGGCGGAGGCCCTGCGTGAGCGCGGCGCCCTCGACAAGCAGCAGGTGCAGCGCATCACCTTCAATGAGATCACCAAGAAGGCCATCCAGGAAGCCATCAGCCGGCCAAAATCAGTCAATATGCAGTTGGTGGACGCCCAGCAGGCCCGCAGCGCGCTTGATTATCTTGTCGGCTTTACCTTGTCGCCCCTGCTATGGCGTAAGGTCAGAAGCGGGCTATCCGCCGGCCGGGTGCAATCCGTCGCTCTGCGACTGATTTGTGAGCGAGAACAACATATCCGTGATTTCAAGCCTAGGGAATACTGGACCATCGAAACTGAATGCTGCGCCGAAAAGGGATCATTTAACGCCCAGCTGCATGCGCTGAATGACGACAAGCTCGGCAAATTCGCCATCATCGACGGCGTGAACGCCAAGACCATCGCCCGCCAGGTACAGGCTGGCGACTTCAGCGTTGACAGCGTCAACAAGAAACAGGTCAAACAGCAACCCTCGCCGCCCTTCATTACCTCCACGCTGCAAATGGAAGCCGCGCGCAAACTGGGCTTTACGGCGCGAAAGACCATGCAGCTTGCCCAGCGATTGTATGAGGGCGAGGAAGTGGATGGCGAACGCGTCGGCCTGATCACCTACATGCGCACCGATTCGTTATCGCTGGCCGAAGATGCAGTCGCTGACATGCGCGGACATATTGCTTCGGCATTTGGCGAGCGCTACCTGCCTGAAAAACCGCGGCGTTTCAAAACCAAGAGCAAGAACGCCCAGGAAGCGCACGAGGCCATTCGCCCGACGGACATCGAGCGCACACCCGAAGCCATGAAACGATCCCTGAGCGCTGATGAATTGAAGCTGTATACCCTGATCTGGAAGCGCGCCCTGGCCTCGCAGATGTCGCCGGCCCTGCTAGATCAGGTGTCCGCTGATATCCGTGCCGAAGGCATGACCCTTCGCGCCACCGGTTCCACCCTAGCCTTCCCTGGTTTCCGCAAACTCTACATCGAAGGCCAGGACGAACCATCCGAAAAGGACGATCAGCGCCTGTTGCCGCCGCTGACCGTCGGCGAGCGCATTAGCGTCGACAATGCCGAGGCAAAACAACATTTCACCGAGCCCAAGCCGCGCTTCACCGAGGCTAGCCTGGTCAAGGAGCTTGAGAGCCACGGCATCGGCCGCCCCTCCACCTATGCCACCATTCTCAATGTGCTGCGGGAGCGCAATTACGTCGAGATGGACAAGAAGCGCTTCAATCCGACAGACATCGGCGAAATCGTCAATCGCTTTCTGACCCGGTTTTTCACCGATATCGTCGAGGTCGGGTTCACCGCCGACATCGAAGACAAGCTCGATGCCGTGGCGCGCGGCGAGCTACAATGGAAACCGGTGCTGCGCAATTTCTGGAAGCCATTCAAGACACGCGTCGATGACACCCAGGCCAATGTGAAGCGTTCGGACGTAACGCACGAGGAAACCGAGGAAACCTGCCCGGATTGCGGCAAACCGCTGGCTATCAAGCTGGGGCGCTACGGCCGTTTTCTCGCCTGCACCGGCTACCCTGAATGCAAACATAGCCGCCCCCTGGCCAAGAATGGCGAGAATAGTGAAGAAAAACCCGCCGAGCAGGTCTCCGACCAGAAGTGTGAAAAATGCGGCGCGGCGATGGTCATCAAACAGGGGCGCTATGGCCCCTTTCTCGGTTGTTCGGCCTACCCTGAATGCAAAAACATCCAACCGCTGGAAAAGCCGAAGGACACCGGCGTGCCTTGCCCCGAGTGCGGCAAGGGCACGTTTCTAGAAAAGAAATCGCGGCGCGGCAAGATATTTTACTCCTGCTCGTGTTATCCGAAATGCAAAAACGCCCTGTGGAACAAGCCAGTTGCTAAGCCATGCCCGCAGTGCAACGCACCCTTTCTGGTTGAAAAGGTCACCAAACGCCGGGGCGCTGAGCTGCTTTGCGCCTCGGAGGATTGTGATTTCCGCCAGTCGCTCGAGGACGTGCAAGAAGCGGCATGAGCGCCTGCCCGGCTGACGCCCTGCAGCCGATCCGGCCGGGAAACCTGGGTGATATCACTGATGTGCACGCACTCAACGAGCGCCTTCTGCCTGAAGCCTGGTCGCTCAAGGCCCTGGCTGATGCCGTCGAAATGGGTTCCGAGCTGTACGTCTGGCGCACGGCGGCGGGGATGCTGGCCGCCTACTACCTGGGCCAGGATATCGCCGATGAAACGCATTTGTTGCAGCTTGTCGTCGACAGGCCTTTTCAACGTCAGGGCCTGGCGCTGGCATTATGCCGCAAGCTCATCGACGACAAGCGCCAAAACGGCGTCCAGCGTATCTTCCTGGAAATGCGCGAGGGCAATCATGCCGCCCTCGGCCTGTACGAGAGGCTGGGTTTCGACATCGCCGGAAGGCGAGCAGCCTACTATGCCGCGCAACATGAGCATCCACGGGAAGGCGCCCTGCTACTGACCCTGCGCTTGTAACAGGCGTCAGCTATTCCGTCTTAAGCCCTTTATTGCACAGGGTTTTTAGCATGCTCATCTTGACACGGTATGCCCCTGTACCTAGCGTCGATGCAGAACGATAAGCGGGCGGTATGTAAACCAATGAGCAAATTATCTGGGGCGCAAATCTTCGTTGAGTGCTTGAAGCGCGAGGGTGTTGAGTACATCTTCGGCTATCCTGGCGGCTCGGTGCTGCCCATCTACGACGAAATATTCAAAACGAGCCACTTCAAACATGTGCTCGTGCGCCACGAGCAGGCCGCGCTGCATGGAGCCAACGGCTATGCGCGAATTTCCGGTAAATGCGGCGTGGCGCTGGTCACATCGGGGCCGGGTGCGACGAATGCCGTTACCGGCCTGGCCGACTCCTACATGGACTCCATTCCAACGGTTTGTTTTTCCGGCCAGGTGCCCACCCATTTGATCGGCAACGACGCCTTTCAGGAGGCGGATACCGTCGGCCTGACGCGCTCGGCTACCAAGCACAATTTCCTGGTGAAAAACGTTGAGGATCTGGCTCGCACGATTCGCCAGGCCTTCTTCGTCGCCACCAACGGCAGGCCAGGACCGGTGCTGGTGGATATCCCCAAGGATGTCAGCGCCGCCACCTGTGAGTTCGACTATCCGGAGCAGATCGAGATGCGCTCGTACAAACCAGTCACTAAGGGCCATCCCGGACAGATACGGCGGGCAACCAACGCCATGTTGGCCGCCAAGCGGCCCATGATGTACACCGGCGGCGGCGTGATCAGCTCTCGCGCCAGCAGCAAGTTGCTGCGCAAGCTCGTGCACCAGCTGGGCTTTCCCATCACGCACACGCTGATGGGCCTGGGCGCGGTTTCCTGCGACGACAAACACTTCCTCGGCATGCTTGGCATGCACGGCACCTATGAAGCCAATATGGCGGTGAGCGGCTGCGACTGCCTGATCGCCATCGGCGCACGCTTTGACGATCGCGTCACTGGCAGGGTGGAGGATTTTGCTTCGGGAGCCACCATCATCCATGTTGATATCGATCCGTCGTCGATTTCCAAGAACGTCAAGGTGGACATTCCCATTGTCGGCGATGTCGGCACAGTGCTGAGTCAACTCTTGAGCGAGCTGGATAAGACAAAAGCCAAGCCCGATGCCGAGGCACTTAAGATATGGTGGCGGCAGATCAGCGAGTGGCAGTCGCGTGACTGCCTGCGCTTCGAGCAGAGCATGGATGATGCCATCAAGCCTCAATTTGTCGTCCAACAGCTGCATGAGAAGACCAAGGGCAACGCCATTATCAGCACCGAAGTTGGCCAACACCAAATGTGGGCGGCACAACTTTACGGCTTCAAGGATCCACACCGCTGGCTGACCTCCGGCGGACTGGGCACCATGGGATATGGCCTGCCTGCAGCGATTGGCGCGCAACTGGCAGCCCCCGGAGAAACCGTGATCGACATTGCCGGCGAGGCCTCCATTCAGATGAATATTCAGGAGCTGTCCACCGCCATGCAATACATGACCCCGGTTAAAGTGGCAATTCTGAATAATGGCTATATGGGCATGGTGCGCCAGTGGCAGGAGATGTTTTACGGCTCGCGTTACTCGCACTCCTATTCGGAGTCGCTGCCAAATTTCGTCAAGCTGGCCGAAGCCTACGGTTGCGCCGGCTTTCGTATTGAAAAGCCGGCTGATGTCGGGCCGACCATTGAAAAGGCCCTGGCCATCAACGATCGGCCGGTGATTATGGACTTTGCCGTTTCGCAGAAGGAAAACGTCTATCCGATGGTTCCAGCCGGTGCGGCGCTAAACGAGATGGTGCTGCGATGAAGCACACCATCGCCACCCTGGTGGAAAATGAATTCGGCGTACTCACGCGCATTGCCGGCCTGTTTTCAGCGCGCGGCTACAACATCGAGAGCCTTTCGGTGGCTCCCACCCTTGACCCCACGGTCAGCCGCCTGACGCTGGTGACGCGCGGTGATGATGCCGTGATCGAGCAAATCCAGAAGCAGCTCAATAAGCTGATCCCGGTCATCAAGGTTGACGATCTCACTCGCCGCGAACACATGGAGCGGGAACTGATGCTGGTCAAGGTTAAGGCGTCCGAGCACACGCGCGCCGAAGTGCTGCGCATGGCCGAGGTGTTCCGCGCCGACGTCGTGGACGTGTCGGAAACCAGCTATTCCCTGGAAATTACCGGCAAGGCCGACAAGGTCGACGCCTTTCTGCGCATGCTCGAACCGCACGGCATCCTGGAAATGGTGCGCACCGGACCCGTCGGCATGCGCCGTGGCGCCGACAGCTTCACCATTGAGACGTAATTACGCCAGCGGCATCCTGAATAAGCCATGAAAAAGGCCGCTGCCCTGGCATGCGGCCTTTTCTTTTGCCCAGCCTGCGCCGTAAGCGGGGCCGGCGCTGCAAGCAATTCAGCGCCTCTCATCCCAGCCATTAGTCTGGAGGAAGTGGCCAGCGGCCTTGAGGAGCCGGTGCATATCGCCCAGACAAGCGATGGCTCCGGCCAACTGTACGTCGTTGAGCAGCAAGGGCGCATCCGCATCGTTGATCATGGCCGCGTGATGCCCAAGCCCTATCTCGATATCAGCGGCCGGGTTGAGAGCGGTGGCGAAAAGGGCCTGCTGGGCATGGCCTTTCATCCCGGCTACGCCAGCAACGGCTATTTCTATGTCAACTATACAGCGGCGGATAAAGGCGACCTTTATACGATCGTGTCACGCTTTTCGCGCAATAGCGATGCGCATGCCGATACCGCCAGCGAAAAGGTGTTACTGAAAATCCGCCAGCCCTTTGGCAACCACAACGGCGGTCAGATCGCCTTCGGCCCGGATGGGTTTCTCTACATCGGCATGGGCGATGGCGGTTCCGCCAACGACCCCATGGGCAACGGCCAGAGCCTGGCAACATTGCTCGGCGCCATGCTGCGCATCGATGTGGATCATGGGAAAGCTGGCAAGCCATACGCCATTCCGCCCGATAATCCCTTCGTCGATCATGCCCGCGCGCGTCCCGAAATCTGGGCTTATGGACTACGCAACCCCTGGCGCTTTTCCTTTGATGCGCTTAACGGAGACCTGTGGCTGGCCGACGTTGGCCAGAATGAAGTCGAGGAAATCGACCTGATCGAAAAGGGCGGCAACTACGGCTGGAACATCATGGAAGGCGACATCTGCACACCCGATGTGAGTATCTCTTGCGACAAGTCCGCGCTAAAGACGCCCATCCACACCTACCGCCATCCCGAGGGTTTCGCCGTTACCGGCGGTTTCGTCTATCGTGGCGGCGCCATTCCAGCGCTTTCCGGCGTCTACCTTTTCGCTGACTACGTCAGTGGCCGCATCTGGGGCCTCAAGCATGACGGCATGCAAGTCGTTGCCCATAAGCTTCTCATCGAACCGGATAGCGGCAGCGTGCTCCTGCGCCGCATCATCGGCGGCGAGCTAAACATCAGCAGCTTCGGCCAGGACGAAGACCTGGATCTTTATATTGCGGACCATCGAGCAGGAAAAATCCTGAAAATCATTGCAGGGCCGTCGGTCAAATGAAAACTATAGGAGAGATGCCTGCCAAGACCGGTCCATTTTGAAATAAGCGCAGCAGAGCCTGAGAAGGTCATTTCATTTTACCAGGGGGTGTTCGGCTGGAATATCAACAAATGGGAAGGCCCTATTGAATACTGGCTTGTCACGACTGGAGCGGAGGACGAACACGGCATCGATGGCGGAACCATGCGCCGGCAACCATCCTCGGAAAACACCGTGAACACCATTGATGTGCCCGACGTCGATGAATATATCGCAAAGGTTGAAAGAGCAGGCGGGAGGTTTGCTCAGCCGAAGATGGCCATCCCGGGCGTTGGATACGCGGCCTATTTACAGGACACTGAGGGAAATACATTTGGGATCATGCGAAATTATCCCAATGCCAATTAAGCGCTGGCCAACATGCGCGCAAGAGTTGGACTTAGCTTATGCGGGCGCGCTTGCAATGCTTTAGAACTGAACGTATCCTGCCGCGCCTTGGCGGCCAGCCGCCAGCACATATCCCTCGCTCTGGATGCGCTAGTTCCGGGGCTTGAGACCGAGAGGAAGCGCCGTGTACTACGAGACCATATTCATCGTCAATCCTGACGTATCACAAGAGAATACCGAGAAACTCGTCGATTCACTGAAAGACAAAATCGGCAAGGTAAGCGGCGCCCGCGTCGTCAAGCAGGAATACTGGGGCGTACGGCCGCTGGCCTATAGCATTGCCAAGCGCAAACGCGGACATTATATCTTGCTGGTCACGGACGGCGATGCCAAGGCCCTTGCCGTGCTCGAACAGGCCCTGCGCCTGGAAGAACGCGTGCTGCGTTACATGACCACGCGCCTGGAAGAGCTCTCCGACCAACCGTCGCCGATCATCCGCCGCCGCGAGGCGGCCACCCAACAGGCGGCGGAAGCTGATGCCGCCAAGCTGGAGACGGCTGAAGCGCCGGCCCAGGAACCGGCCAAGGAAGAAGCCGCGGCTGCCGGCGATCCCGCGAGCAGTGAAACCTCTGAAGCCTCGGCCAAGGAGGAAGCTGCTGAAGCAGCGCCTGAGGCAGAGGCCGAGGAGGCTGCCGCCAAGCCCGAAGAGTCGGCCAAAACCAAGGGTGAGGAAGCCGCTGCCTGAGCTAAACCACGTTCAGCTTTGCGGTCGGTTGGATGAGGTCGAGCAGCGTTGGACGGCGGACGGCGGCATGGCCGTCAATGCATTATTGATTGTTCCGCGCACCGCCGTTGCTTCGGAGAGACGCGTCGGAGAGCACGAGCAGCCCTTGCCGCTCAGAGCGCATGGCGAGCAGGCCCGGCTACTCCAGGAGAACAGCGGCAAGAAGGTTGAAATCACAGGGCATGTTAGAAGGCGCTTGTATCAGCGTCACCAGCAAACCCATTGGGGGCAGGTGGAAATCTGGGTAACGGACTGCCTTCCCATACATCAGGAGGTCTTAGATGACTGAGCAAGTTGCTAGCAGCACTGAAAAAACGGCTGAGGCCCCGGCTAGAAGGAGCGGGCCGCCGGCTGCGGGCGGGCGTGAAGGCGCACCGGCCCAGCGCGCAGGCGGTTTTCGCCGCCGGCCACCAAGGCGACGCAAGTTCTGCAAATTCTGCGCCGACAAGAGCCTGACCATTGATCACAAGGATCCCGATCTGCTGAAACAGTTCGTCACCGAGCGCTATAAGATCGTGCCAGCCCGGGTAACGGGCGTGTGCGCCAAACACCAGCGTTCCCTGACCATGGGGATCAAACGGGCGCGTGTGCTGGCGCTGCTGCCATACACCACCCTGCATCACGATTGATTCAGCAACTCCCTTGCTGTCCAAGGTGAATGACGGGCCGGTAAGCTCCAGCGCATCCCGGCAAATGCCGGCGATACTGGATCGGATACTTACACGGCGATTGCCCTGCGCCGCCATCGCGGCGTTGATGTATACGTCCGTGTTGTGGTTGCCGGTATTTGGCATCGCGGCCAATCTGTTGACCGTGGCCCTGTTTGCCCTGGTGTGCTTTGGCGGCGGAGTCACATTCGCCTTGCAGGTGGGGGCGCTGGCGGCGGTGGGAGTCGGCCTGATTACCCAGTCTTGGGGATCGGGCTTGATGATGCTGTTTTTATACGCTCTGTTGCCAATCGCCGCCGCGTGGACGCTGCCCACCTCACGCGATGCCGCCAACGGTCTGCGCCTGCTGGCAGTAGGCCTCGGCGCGGCAACCCTGTTATTCATGCTCGTCGGCGCGGGCGAGCAAGACCTGTCGCTGCAAGCATTCAGCCACCAATTGCTGAACCCGCTGTTTGAGAACCTTGAGCAGGCCAGCCTGCCGGCGGAAGCGGATATTGGCCAGTTGCAGACTTTGACCGCTCAGGTGTTGCCGGGCGCAACGGCCGCCATCATGTGGTTTGCCTGGATGGGCAGCCTATTTATAGGCCGAAGCTTTGCCGTAAAGTATGGCTTTTACCCTACGGCCCCAACGCCGCTTTCGTACGTCCGCTTTGGCTTTGGCGAGATGCTGCTGCTGGCGCTGGCCCTGGTGCTGTATCTCGTGGCCGGCGACTCGGTAGCAGCGTATATCAGTCTGAATGCTGCCATTTTGCTGGCGGGCGTATATGCTTTGCAGGGGCTGGCCATTGCCCATGTTTGGGCGTCCAGACGCAAACTGCGCATATTTCTCTGGCTGCTGTATCCGTTTATCTTGATGCAGCCGGTGATCGTATTGCCCTTGATCATCATGGGGCTACTGGACACTTGGTTTGATTTTCGCCGGCTCAGCAGGCCGGTCTCAGGAGAGGAATGATGGAATTGATTCTTATGGAACGCATCGAAAGGCTCGGCAACGTTGGCGATGAGGTCAGCGTGCGTGCGGGCTTTGGCCGCAACTACCTTTTGCCTCAAGGCAAGGCGGTGGAGGCCAACGATGCCAACCGCACATTGTTTGAGCGTCGGCGTCATATTCTCGAGTCGCAGCAAAAAGACGAGTTGGGCAGGACTGAAGCCCAGTCCAAGGCCATGGCCAAGCTGGAGCTGACGGTGAAACGCGCCGCCTCGGATGCGGAACATCTGTATGGCTCAGTCAGCACCCATGATCTGGCTGAACTGTTGTCCGAAGCGGGTTTTGCCGTCGAGCGCCGCCAGATTTTGCTGGATGATCAGATCAAGACCGTGGGCGAGCACGCCTTCAGGGTGCGTCTGCATCCGGACGTGACTGCCGAGCTTAGCGTTACGGTCGAGGCTGAAAGCGATTGAGCCAACCGGTTCCCTTACGAGAGGCTAGCGCCTTAAGGGAACGGATTCCGCCACATTCCCTGGATGCGGAACGGGCGGTGCTGGGCGGAGTCATGCTCGACCCCGATGCCCTAGAGCGCCTGGAAGGCAATCTGGTGGCCGAATATTTTTATGTTGAGGCGCACCAGCTGATTTTCGGCTCCATGCTTGAGCTTTCGGCCGCTGGCCAACCGGTCGACGCCCTTACGATCAAGGATTATCTGGAGCAGCGGGACAACCTGCAGCGCTGCGGCGGCGAAGTTTATCTCGGCGATATCGTCGAGTCCGTGCCCAATGCCGCCAATATTTCAGGCTATGCCCAGATCGTTCGCGACCGCGCCGTGCTTCGCTATATTCTCCGGGCGTGCGGCGATGTCAGCCAGGATATTTATACAAAACCAGATTACGCCGTAGATGATCAGCTCGACCAGGCCGAGCAGAAGATTCTGAAAATCGCCGAGGATTTCGAGCGCTCGCGGCCAGGCTTCGCCAAGATTCGCGAACTGATGGTGAAAACCTACAAGCAGCTTGAAACCCGCTACGCCGAGCAGAAACCCATCACGGGCATCACTACCGGCTTCGCCGATCTGGATGAAATGACCTCCGGCCTGCAACGCAGTGATCTTCTCATCATCGCCGGCCGACCAAGCATGGGCAAAACCGCTTTTGCCATGAACCTCGCCCGCAACGCCGCCTTTGAATCGGACGCCAAGGAACCGGTGGCCATGTTTTCTCTGGAAATGTCCTCCGACCAGATCGCCATGCGCTGGCTGGCGGCTGAGGCGCGGGTGAACATGAAAAACCTGCGAACGGGCCGTTTTTCCGCCGATGACTGGCGCAAGCTGGCTACGGCCTCAGGCGCCCTGGCCGAATCGCCTATCCATGTGGACGACACGCCAGCTATCTCCGTGCTCGGTATTCGCTCCAAATGCAGACGCTTGAAGCACGAGTTGGGCGGCCTTGGCCTGGTGATAATCGATTACCTGCAATTGATGAGCGGCCGGATAGATGCCGAGCGCCGCGATCTGGAAATCAGCGAGATTACTCGCTCGCTCAAGGGTCTGGCCAAGGAACTGGATGTACCAGTGGTCGCCCTGTCCCAGTTGAACCGTTCACTGGAATCGCGCGCCGACAAGCGGCCGATGATGTCTGACCTGCGCGAATCCGGCGCTATTGAGCAGGATGCCGACGTGATCATGTTTATCTACCGTGACGAGGTGTACAACCCGAAACCGGAGAATGAAGGCTTAGCCGAAGTGATCGTCGGCAAACAGCGCAATGGCCCAACGGGCACGGTGAACCTCACCTTCCTCAAGGAATACACCCGCTTCGAGAGCCACTCAGGCCGCACCGGCTTTGACGATTAGGCGCGCTTCGGTGGCACTCGGGCAAGCCTGTTAACACGCATGAGCCGGCCCACATCCGCGCAAATCAACCTCGCCCATCTCCGCCATAACTACCATGTGCTGCGTAAGCGGGCTGCCCCCGCGAGGACCATGGCCGTGGTCAAGGCCGAAGCTTATGGCCATGGCCTGGACATTGTCGCGCCAGCCCTGCATGCCGAGCACTGTCTTGATTTCGCCGTAACCGATACCGCCGAAGGCGCGCGTCTCAGAGAGATTTTGCCTGACGACAAGGTGAGCATCGCCCTGCTCTCTGGCGTGTTCGACAGTGAAGACGCCACAGCGGCGGCCGACCTCGGTTTGAACCCGGTTATTTCAGACGACTGGCAGCTTGAGCTGTTGCGCGAGGCCTGCTTTTCGGGCCAGGCGTGGCTGAAGGTGGAAACCGGCATGCACAGATTGGGCGCGCATGACGCCGAAGCCCTCTATGGCAAGATGCGAAAGGCCGGCATCGGCATCGCCGGCATCATGTCGCATCTGGCTTGCGCTGATACGCCGGATCACCCACTGAACGCCACTCAGGTGGCGAGTTTCGCGCGGATTCATGCTCGACTTGGCAATGATCTGCCGGCAAGCCTTTTAAACAGCGCCGGCATCGCGGCCATGGCCAAGCATCACGGGGACGTCGTCAGGCCGGGCATTGCCCTGTATGGCGTGGAGCCGGTGGCATCCATCCTGCTGGGACTTAGGCCCGTGATGCGTTTGTCTTCACGCATCATGGCCGTGCATGAACTTACTCCCGGTGACTCAGTCTCCTATGGAGCTACCTACACAGCGACTGAGGCCGGGCGCATTGCCGTGGTTGCAGCCGGCTACGGCGACGGCCTACCCAGACGCCTGTCCAATACCGGATTCGCCATTTGGCGGGGGCAGAGGCTGGCCATCATCGGCCGTGTGTGTATGGATTACTGCATGCTGGACATCGGCAATCATCGAGCTGACATCGGCGATGCCGTCGAACTCTGGGGTGAGCACCTGTGGGCCGGCGAGGTGGCTGAGCAGGCGGGTACCATCGCCTACGAGTTATTCACTGGCGTGGGTACGCGTGTGCCGCGTCAGGCCGTGGAGACCTTCGCATAATGGGCGTGCTGCAGCATGTCGGGGCTGCTACCGAGTCAACCCTGGCCCGGCTTGGCCTGTATTTCGGCATTCTCGGGCAGGTATCCAGGCGCATGATGGTCCCGCCCTGGTATCCCAGGCTGGTCATCACCCAGGCGGAAATGATCGGCGTACAGTCGCTGCCAGTGGTGCTGCTGACCGCCCTGTTTACCGGCATGGTGCTGGCGCTGCAATCCTATATCGCTCTTCATCGCTTCGGGGCTGAGAGCATGGTGGGAACCATCGTATCATTGTCGATGCTGCGCGAATTGGGACCGGTGCTGGTCGGCCTGATGGTAGCTGGTCGCGTGGGCGCCTCATTCGCAGCTGAGCTCGGCACCATGCGCGTGACCGAACAAATTGCGGCGCTATGGACCCTGTCCACCGATCCGCTTCGTTACCTCATTATGCCGCGCGTCATTGCCGCTGTGTTGATGATGCCGCTCCTGGTCGTGCTGGCCGATATCA